>Ga0207909_1000169_pt1 | contig 25652 bp, 25 predicted proteins | sample LakMenEpi05May10_FD_150672 | JGI IMG/M metagenome (GOLD analysis project Ga0207909, IMG submission 150672) | Freshwater microbial communities from Lake Mendota, WI - 05MAY2010 deep hole epilimnion (SPAdes) | ecosystem: Environmental > Aquatic > Freshwater > Lake > Epilimnion/Euphotic zone ...
CTTTTTTTTGTGGCTATAACCTTACTTTAATGTGATTTAGGATATTATATTATGCATAAGTGGTTATATAAAGGGTAAATACACATTATAATGTGCTTTTAATGACTATTTATTTCATACAAAATAACTTAAGGAAAATAATTTATACCTTTGGGAAAACATTAATCATGAAAACAGATAAATATTACGCATCAGATCCCAAGAAAAGCGGAAGCTATACTGATAAGGGACGTGTTGAAGGAAGACCTGTTGCGACACCTACATTAGCTCAAGATATGTCTTGCGCTTGTCAACCTAAGTTTAAGTTGATGTACAAGAATACTAAAGATAAAAAATACTGCGACTAATGAAAGGTAAAGCAATTAAGAAAGCCCTAATGGAATACGAAGGATCCATGGCTGAGGAGTCATACAAATCTCCTAAAGCAAAAAAGATGCACGAGAAACGTGAGTCTAAAAAGACAGAGGCTAAAGAAAAGATGATGTCTAAGTTCAAGAAAAAGAAATAATCAAAATCAATAGTTATGTTAACACCTGGAAGATCTAATAAGATCATTAAAAAAACTGTATCTAAACCAATTTCTGAAGAGCCAAAAAATGAAGGAAGAGTTAATACAATTACTAAAGGATCTATATCAGTAATTAATAAGACTCCATCTTCTAATAAAGCTGCTCAAGAAATTAAAAGCGGTAATCCAATGACTGGATTAAATACAAAACCTTATCGTGATAAATATGAAGTTTCACCTCAATATCAAAATAAAGGTGTGAAAGAAAAAAATGGAGGAAGAAGAGGACAAAGAGCTGTTGATGAATACAAGAAACTTCCTATTAAGAAGACTACTGAGAAAGTAACATCTACAATGGCAGCAGATAAGGCCAAAGGATTAATGCCAGGAAAGCCTGCACCAGTGCCAGTAAGCAAGGCAAAACAAATGGCTTTAAATATCGCTTCTAAATTTAAAAGAGGATAAAAACAAAGACTATGCGTCAATCAAAAGACGATGTAGTTCAAAGGAGAATACTTACAACAGAGTGGAAGCCTTCACATAAAGAATTCGAATACCCAAAAGAATTCGTTGACTGGATCGATAGTATCAATTCAGGATGGCAGAACAAATTGAAGTACAAACCCTTTGACCTATATTGCGAACAAGCCAGACAATGGCTAGAAGATGATACGGTTATTACCGATCTCGACAATGAAGAAGATCAATACAACTTCTTAGCTACCGAAATCCAAAAGTGTAACGATAATACACTTTACTTCTGTAACAAATACGGATGGATTAAAGAAGATAAGGCTGAGAATGGTATGCTGCGCTACCAAGCATGGGATGCGCAAAAGGTTCTTCTATTTTTATTCGACTGCGGATACTCAATGATGATTGGTAAAGCTCGTCAGATTGGTTTTACCACAACCATGTGTCTTGCAGGAATGAAACGTGTCAACCTAAACAAATCATACTTTATTAAATTCGTTACCCACTCCAAAGACAAAGGGGTGGAGATATTCCGAGATAAAGTTAAGTGGACATATACAAAGATACCTGACTACCTAGCACAGGATGTAAAGAACTGGACCGATCAAGTAATGTCATTCGATAAGAAAGGTGATAAGAAAGGACGAGATGATGGAGGTGCATCACGATTCCAAGTAGATAGTCCACAGGTAGATGCCATCAACGGTGGTTCACCATCTGCGGTATTTATCGATGAGATTGGTCTATTCGATATCTTTGGTGAGATGATGCGTGAAGGCCGTCCTGCTTTATTTAAGTACAATCCTGAGACAGGTAAGATGACCATGCAACAGCAGTTTATTGCCTGGGGAACAGGTGGTGAAATGGACAAAGGTGGATCAGTATTCGAAGCAGAATTCAAGATGTGTCTTAGCCAATGGAAAGAAAGAAACTTTGAATACGGTATTATACCACTATTCTTTAATGCATACGCACGTAGAGGGGTAACAGATGAGCACATCAATAACGAACGTAAAGCATATCTATCTCTAGAAGGTACAAAGAAAGGTGAAATTGCTAAAGTACAGTTCCATCAGCACTACCCAATCACAATTGATGACATGTTCTTGCGTAAAGCACGTACTTTAGTGCCTATTCACACCTGTAATCAACGCCTTTCAGACATATATGGCAAAGATGTACCAATTGAGTACGGTTATTTTGAGCCAATAATGGATTTTTCACAGCCAACACCCGATTTAATTACCGATTATAGGATAATTGGGGCTAGATGGGTGAATACAAGTGGCAGAGAAGACGTATCTACATCAGCAATGGTAGTGCATCACCCACCTGATAATGAAGTATGGAAGAATAGATGGTATCAAGGGACTGACCCCATCAACTCTGAGACAGGACACTCCATGATGTGTAGTGCAATTTGGGATGCATTGACTAATTCAGTGTCTTCCGTAGTATTCCATAGGGACAGAAAGTTCAAACAGACCTATTTACAGGTACTATTACAGAGCTTATACTACGATCAGCAACGTAGAGGCGGTGTAAAAGAGCTAGTAGAGAATAATATTGGCGATATGCATGTCGATTTCCAAGAAATACACGGATTTAAAAACAAATTCACTGCAAATACGCAATTACCTGAATATTTTCAGACTTATGGTGGGAAATGGTTCGGCATTTCCAACAAAGCAAACACGGCTCCACGTATAATTGCGAAAACTGAGGAAATGATTGATGCCTACGGCATCAACATAGATGTACCATGGCTGTGGGAGCAGCTGAAGACCTTTGTTGAGAAGGATTTGAAGAGTTCTACGAGTCATAGACAGACGAGATACCAGGCAGCTGATACTAGGTACGATTATGATGATGCTATATTCGCTATTACCTTTGCATATATAAACGCTCAGTCGCATTCTAGGTACGAACCTGAGAACATACGTAACGAAGATAAGAATACGCACGTAGTGATTAGATATGTGCAGTGTAAGGAGACTAACTTCAGAATGAAGAGGGCGCGCGTGGACTCTCGCACTGGAAAGGTCTTAAAAGTTTTAGATTAAAAACAAGTATATTTGTAAAAAAATAATATTATGGCAATGATTCAAAGATCTGTTCTTACTGGAGTAGGGCAAAGAAGAAACGAGAGATATATCGTAGAGGATATTCAAGAGTTAGTAGCTGGATTAAATTCAGGTACTGGAAATCAACAAGTTCTAGGTACTAGTATTTGGGCTAACGGATTTACTATTGTAGGTGCAATTACTGAAGATATTACTTTACCAGCAGGAGCAACTGTTCAATATACTGGACCATTATTAATGTCTGCTACATTGACTATTCCTTTAGGTACAACATTAACAATAGTATAAATTTAATAGTAAAAACAAAAAATAAATAATTATGAGTCAAATTAACGTAAATTTAGTAGCTCCATATCAATTTGGAACTGTAAGTGTAAATGGAGCGCAAATTCATGCTAATGTTTCCAATAAATCACTTAAAATTAACAACGACACAAATCAAGTTTTAGGCTTAAATAATGTTGTAATTGGAATGCAAGCAGGCCAACAATTAACATCTGGTTCTAATGGTAATACTATTATTGGAATGCAATCAGGTCCAAATATGACAAGTGGAGTAAATAATACTTTAGTAGGTAATACAACTGGAAATTTCATAACAACAGGATATAGCAATACTTGCATTGGTAAACAAGCAGGAGCACTAACAACTACAGGTTATTATAATACTTCCATTGGTGATTCTGCTGGTGATCAAACAACAACAGGACAAAATAATGTTGCTTTGGGAGCTTTTAGTAATCAAGCAACTGGAGCCACAAGTAACTCAATTACATTAGGTAACGTATCTCATAATGTACTTCGTTGTGCAGTTACCGCAATTACATCATTATCCGATGCACGTGATAAGAAAGATGTAGCTCCAATCGAGTTAGGTTTAGATTTCGTAAAAGAATTGAACCCTGTTAAATTTGTTTGGGATGACCGTAACGAAGAAGGTAAGCATGACATCGCTGACTCAGGATTTATTGCACAAGACTTAAAAGCTCTTGAGGATAAATATGATGCAGCTGAAGTATTGAAATTAGTATACGATGAGAATCCTGAGAAGCTTGAGGCATCTTACGGAAGATTAATACCTGTATTAGTGCAAGCTATTAAAGATTTAGCTGCTAAAGTAGAAACATTAGGAAATAAATAGTTATGAGTCAGATAAATGTAGATATTATTCAGCCTTTTACACCAGGTACAGATGTTGTAGATGTAAATGGAGTTAGAGTATTAGGAAGTATTTCAACTTCAAGTATACAAGTTTCAAGTTCTTATAGTGCAACAACATCTCAAGATTCAGTATTAATAGGTTTTGGTGCTGCTCCAAGTGTTACAGGGCAATCTACAGTTGCTATTGGTAAATATGCAGGATTAAGTTTGACTACAGGATATACTAATGTATTAGTAGGTCAAAGTGCAGGTCAAAATATGTCTGTAGGTCTTGGAAATACATTAATTGGTCATAACTCAGGAACTCAAGTAAATGGATCAGGTAATGTAGCTTTAGGATCAAGCTCTGCTGTTTTACTTACAACAGGATCTTCAAATACATTCATAGGTTCTCAAACAGGCAGTGGTGTAGGTCCTATTTCGGGTGGATTTAATACAGTAATAGGTTATGGAGCTAATCCAAGCACAGGGACTGTATATAATGAATTCACACTTGGAAGCTCATCTGTAGCTACTCTTCGTTGTGCAGTTACATCTATCACATCTTTATCCGATGCACGTGATAAGAAAGAGGTTGAAGACTTGAATGTAGGTCTTGAGTTCATCGATGGTCTTCGACCTGTTAAGTTCGTATGGGACGATAGAGATGAGAACGGTAAGCACGATATCGCAGACTTCGGATTCATCGCACAAGACTTGAAAGCTGCTGAAGAGGCTGTAGAGATGGCTGATATCCTTAAGTTAGTATACGATGAGAATCCTGAGAAATTAGAGGCATCTTATGGTAAGTTAATTCCTGTCTTAGTAAAAGCTGTACAAGAATTGTCAGCAGAAGTTAAAGAATTAAAAAGTAAATAATTATGAGTCAGATAAATGTAAATACAATATTACCACTAAGTGGTACGAATGTAGCATTAAACGGTATTGAAGTATCAACTAATGGAACAAACAATGTAAATTTAGGAGAAGATTCGGGTCAAGCAATTACAACCGGAATCCGTAATGTTTCATTAGGTAACTTATCATTAAAAACAACAACAACTGAAACAGACAATGTCGCTGTAGGACATCAAGCTTTAGAGCTTAATGTAGGTGGTGCAAATACTGCTGTGGGGTCTTGGGCTTTAAAAGCAGCAACAAATTGTAGTCAAAATGATGCTTTTGGAGCTTATTCTTTATTACAAATAACAAGTGGAAATTTCAATTGTGGTCTTGGTGGTAATGCAGGAGGAAATTTACTAAGTGGTACAAGAAATACATTTGTAGGTACAGGAGCAGGAAGCCAATTTACAAGTACAGGAGAAGGTAATGTAGTAGTTGGAAATAGCACAGGTTATGCGTATACAGGTGGTAGTGGTGATAACAATACATTTGTTGGAAAAGATTCAGGTTGGGCTTTTTCAGGAGGTAATGATAATGTTATTTTAGGTAAATTTACTGTATCATTTGCAGGTCAAATAACAGGAAACAACAATATTCAGATAGGAACTGATTCTGTAAAAGCATCACTTACCGCAAGTAACTCAATCACTTTAGGTAACTCATCTCATAACGTACTACGTTGTGCTGTAACATCTATCACTTCATTGTCAGATGCAAGAGATAAAAAAGATGTAACTGACCTACGTGCAGGACTTGACTTTGTAAATAAACTTAGACCTGTAGAGTTTGTATGGGACGATAGAAATGAAGAAGGAAAACATGACGTTGCTGACTTTGGTTTCTTAGCTCAAGACTTAAAAGAAACTCAAGAAGATGCTGAAATGGCAGATGTATTAAAATTAGTATATGATGAGAATCCTGAGAAATTAGAGGCTTCTTACGGTAAACTTTTACCGATTATGGTTAAAGCTATCCAAGAATTATCAGCAGAATTAAAAGCTCTTAAAGCAGAGAAATAATATTCTCTTCGTAAGATTGATTTTGAACTAGGTCTTTATTGAGGCCTAGTTTTTTATTTTCCCAAACAATTCCATCTTCACCGCAAATTACAACATTGTATTGATCAGCTATAGACCAGAAATAGCTTTTCTCTTTCTTATTCATATGCTTGCAAGATAGTCGCTGATACATAGGCATATCTTCTAGTAATCCTTTGTTTAGATTAACCCAGTACAAGTGATACTCAGGTACTTTTCTGTCGTATTCAAATGCTGTAGAGGTATAAGACTTGATGATGAAGTGTTGAGTCCCATTGTTTAGGACCTGTCTTAATTTGTTGCTTGAGTACGAAGAAGAGGTACTCATAATGTGAAGATTAAATTCAATTTGTTGCTTTTTATGAAACAAATATATAAATTATTCGTTACACAACAATAGGTTCTGTTTCTTCTAATAATTCTTCTAGTGCTGCTTCTAGCATTTCATCTTCATCAGTATACGGTCTGAATCTATTCGAAAGAAAGTATTGATAGATAGAATCCTCAGGTAAATCAATCTCTGCAAGCTTATAGCCTATTGTCATATGCTGTCTTGCTAAATACTTTGCATCTACCACGGTGTAGATTTCTCCTTTACCTATCCAAAGTTGAGGAGGAAAGCCCATTGGGCAAAATCTGTCATTTACACATACTACTCTAAATTGTTCCATACCAACAAAAATAAAAAGCCCCCCATTGAGTGTATGTTGGCAGTATTGGAGAATAGGGGGCTAGTATAACCTTTAAATTTTTTCTATGCTTGTGTGCCAACACTCTGCAAATCTAGTAATCATTTTTTAATCTCCAAACTATTTCTGAATTTTTTTTAAAAAAAGAAAAAGAAAAATAAGAAAAGAGAAAAAGAAAAAAAGAAGCAAAAAAAGAAAAAGAGAAAAGAAAAGATTAACTATATATTCGTATATACTACGTATATACTCACATATACTTAATCAAAAAGAAAAAGAAAAAACCCAAACCCATAATTTTTAATATAAATTTTTGTTTACATTTGCAGAGAACTACACGGTGTAGTTAATTAATTTTAACCAACACAGACTTCGGTCAGTGAAAAACAAATTATTATGATTACTTTTAAATTACCAGTTATCAATGCTGATTCAGCGTTGATTCTAAACACTCCAGTTGCGGCTACAGACGTAGTTTTAGCTTCAGGACGTTTGAGCATCAAAGACGAGTCTGGTGCTACAGCTTTGAAAATCAAAGTTTCTGACCTTTTAGGTTTCCGTTACACTGCTAACGCAGCTGGAACTGCTAACGTTGTAAACGTAACTTTGACAGGTATCACATTGGTTAACAACGGACTTTATTCGTTGACTGTTTACGCTCCATACGTACAAAACTTCTTCGGAGGAGGTCAAGAAACTGGTGCTACTTATCAAACTCGTACTTACACAGTTGGTGCTGATTCTACAGCTACAGTTGATGAGATCGGTGCTTTATTTGCTGCTCGTATCAGTGCTGATGTTAATGCTTATTTCACAGCTACTTACACTGCTGGAACTGACATTCTTGCAATCACTGCTGATAACGCAGGATTTGGTCCATTAACAGTTAACGCTCCTGCTGGTGCTACAGTTGCTGATGCTACTGCATGGGTTTCTCCTGAAGGAACACCTGCTCAAGTATTATCTCAAGTAAACATCGCTACTTACGTTACTGCTGCTGGTTACCAAACATACGAAATCATGTACCGTAAATCAATCAAACATAACATCGTTAACGGTCTTGAGGTTGTTAAACCTGTTACTGCTTTGGTTTACTTGAATACTGCTGATGCTGGTACTGCTGCAACTGTTACAAAATTGACTTCAGTTTTGAACGGTTCTTACACTCCAGTTGCTGATTTCTTAGGATGTCCAGCTGTATAATTAAATTTTAATTATCTTTGTAGGGTAGGTATCAAAAGTGCCTACCCTTATTTTTACTAATTTTATGGCAGAGAAAGAAGTTGAATTGATCATCTTTGGAATGGAAGGAGACGGAGATCTAAGATTAGAATATCCTGAACTAGCTGACGTAGATGAATTTAAAAGCCTGAAGGCAAAAGAGGTAAGACTCTGCTGGTTACTAGGAAACAGAACAAGTCCTATTTACAGTTTGAGCAAAAAAGAGAGAGTTGTTAAAGCTCTTGAACTTACTTATGGTAAGGATTATGCTATTAGAAAAGATTTGGGAGGCATAATAAATGGAGATCTCCCAGACGAAATTGTTGCTGGCATCAAGAAGATGGAATCTTTTAATCCTGAATACAGGTTGAGAGCAAAGTTGATGAGTCAGTATATGTTTGAAGTATTAAATGAGATGATTGTCCTTGACTCGGTAACACTAGCAGGGATGGACATTGACGAAAAGAAAAAGTACACTGACCTAGTGGTTAAAGTATACGGAGAGCTTCCTCAGATGGTAAAAACACTTGAATCATCATACGGAGCTAAAGTTGTCGAGAGAAAAACTAGAAAGCAGGTACTTGTAAAAATTAATGACGTACTGAAGTGATATGAGTTACATGTTTAGCACAGGGAGACAAAGACCTAATAAGTTAACCTCCAAAAAAGATAAAGATTACCATAAGGAATATGCGAAATATTGCCTTGCCATAATGAGTAATTACATCTACCGCAGATACATTAACAAATGCTTAATCAACTGGTCTTTCTTTAAAGGGCAAGATGGTCAATGGATATTCGAAGAGGATATCGAGGCTTTCTTCTTGGATGAATCAGGTGATGTACGTAATCGTCTTAAGTGGACAAAGAACGTAATCAAGCCAATGGTACAACAATACATTGGTAACGCTATTCGATTGGGTTATGATGCAAAAGCAAATTGTGTTTCTGATTTTGTAATTAATAAAAGAGAAGCTGAATTAGGTAAATTAAAATCACTTCAAAAAGTAGCTGAGGCATTACCATTCTTTAAAGACATTATAAAAGAAAATGCTCCAATTCAAGATACAGAAATGGAGACAGAAGAGTTATTCTACAATACATTCGTAGAAAACTATGAAAAGGATATTAATAACCTAATGGAATTTATTGCTAATGAAGTTAATATCGATGAATTAAAAACTCAGATTACTCGAAACTTAGCAATTTGTGGATTAGGAATATACAAGGGATATGAAGCTAATGAGAACTACGCTGCTGAGTCCATCAATCCATTGTTCTTCATGTGGGATATGTCGGCTAAAAAACCTGATTTATCTGATGCTGAATTTATGGGGGAATGGTATTATATGGATAGCCCGACTATTTTCGAAAGATACCAACACTTAACAAAAGATGAGAGAGAAGCTATTGAGCAGTACTCTAATCATACGAACCAAAACAATATGCATAAGATTGTTAATGGTATCTATACTATCCCAGGTGGTAAGGTTCCTACGTATGAAACATATTGGAAAGATGTTGAGAGAAGAGAATATGGATGGGTTCTAGATGAAGCTGGATATCCATATTACACAATGATCAATAATGAAGATTCTATTTATACCGATAAAGATTTAGTTGAGCCTCAGACTGAGGAGCATAAAAAGAAAATGGGTAAAAGTAAGAAACAAACAATCTATGTTGATGTCCTTCGTTATTGCATCATGATTCCTCAAGAGGAAATTGGTTATGGAGATATCATTCTTGAGTACGGTGTACTTCCTTACCAAGAGAAACAATTATACGATCCAGCTAACGTAAAATTTCCGTACAAATGTTATACTTACATCTACGATAGAGGAGAAGTATTAACTCCACTTGATGACGTTATTGATCCACAGCGTTTCTTGAACAGAACATTATCTGTTGTTGAATCTCAAATGGCTAACATGCGTGGTTCAGGTACAGTTATTTCTAAATCTGCTGTTGACGATAGAGATGGTGAAGCAGATATCACGCGTAACATCAACTCATCTAAACCAATCTTCGTAGATACTGACCGAGTTGGATCAGTTCAGAATGCTATTGGTACATACGGAACAAATATTGGCTCAGGTACACTTCAGATGTTCCAAGTTATTCAATCTGTACAACAATCTATTCAGGATGTTACAGGTGTGAATGAGGCGATGACAGGAACTCAAGGTGGTGGAGATATGCTAGTAGGAGTTGTTGAAGCTCAAATCCAAAGAGGATCTTTAGTACAAGAACCATTCTATTGGGCATTGACATCTATCTTACGTCAGGCATATGAGCATATGGCAACTGTAGGTAAGGCAATCTATCACGATAATCCTCGTAAATTGGCGATGATGGTAGGTGATGAAGGATTGTCAAGAATTACGATTACAGAGGATCATTTACTTCAGGACTATAGAATATTCATTAAACGCTCAGAAACTCCTGAGCAGGGATTAAATGCAGCAAATCAGCTATTGTTTACGTTACTTCAAGCAGGTATGATTGATCAAATCACATTTGCTAACTTATTTAATCGTGCAACACCTGATTTAGTATCACAAGCATTACGTCAATTCCATAGAGATAAATTGATGGCACAGCAACAAGCTGATAAAGCTGCTAACGAAGGAATGATTCAAGGCAGAGCAGCTCAAGCAGACATGGCTCAACAATTACAAGCTGCTCAAGAACAACAAAAACAAGAAGCAGTGAATGATCAAGAGATGATGCATCAACAAGAAATGGAGAAAATAGCATTTAAAGAAAGTGCTAAGACAGAAAGAGACCTTCTTAAAAACCAAGGTTTACAATAAATTTGTATTTTTGAATCAAATAATAAATAGTTATGGATACTAACTTTGAAAAAGAAGTTGAAAGAGTATCTGGTGAATTATCTAACGCTCCAGCAATGGAGCAGTTGGAGCCAGAGATGCAAGAACAACTTCGACAAGTTGAAGCATTGGCCGCAATGGATCCAAGCTTCGCAAACTCAACAGAGTACAAAGACTTGATGGCTAGCATGCAACAGGCAAGCGTTCAAGCAAGAGATGAAGAAGAGGAGGAAGAAGAGGAAGAGGATGAAGACGATGATAGTGAAGAGGATTCCAACATCGATGACATCTTTGGAATCATGGCAACTCCAAAAAAGGGTAAGGAAATTAAACTTAACTTTGAACCACCGAAGGAAATGATTGATTTCATATCTTCTAAGTTTGGGGTTAATGATGCTTCTAAGTTCTTTTCATCTGTTGATACATGGAGAAATCAGGCCCAAGAAGGTTCTGAGGTAAAGAAAGAGTATGAAGCTTTAACAGCTGACTTACAAGCAATGCCAGGTGATATTCGTATGGCAGTGCAATTGTGGGCAAATGGAGAGGATCATACTAGAGCATTTGATTCTTCTCAAAGACTGGACTTCTCAGGTGACTTTAAAAGTCAAGATTCTGAGAGCCTTGTCCAGCACTATTTTGGAGAGCAGTATGATGAATTGTTTTCATCTTTTGAAGATGGTGATATTTCAGAGTCTGAGTTCGATAATAGCGTAAGGCTTTTAGCAAATTCAACAAAACGTTTATTCGCTGAAGACAAACAAGCATTAGAAAAAGAGCGTGAGGAGTTTACGCAACGTCAAAAAAACGAGTTTCAAAACTTGAAAAAGACAGCACTCCTTTCCGTAGAAAATCTAAGTAAGGCTTACCCAAGCTTCAGTAAGTCCGAAGTCGCTAAGATTAGGACTATCTTGGTTGAGGGGAAAGCGGAGAATTTGTTTATGAATGCTGATGGTACATATAAGGATGATGCAGCAGAATTGGTTGCATATGCGATGTACGGCAGGAAAATGTTAGAATCTGTTAAAAAGATTGCTGAACGACAAGGTGAGAGTAAGGCAAACCAGAAGATAGTTGACTCAAGTCCAACTGCCCTTCGTAAAAACAAAGCAGCGGCTCCTCAACAGGGTGCTTTTGCTAAGGAGGCAGGACACTTAAGTGGATTATTTAAAGGAGATCCTTACGCATAGTAAATTAAATTGTAAATTTTTTAAATCTGAAGCAAAATGGCTTTATATAATGAACCAAACGTTAAGTTCGATAATCAGAACTATAACTCCGTAGGGTCCGAGTACGCTGCGTTGTACGGACATGACATCTCATTGTTAGTACAAAAATTAACTAACCGTGCAATCTTTGATGCTGCTCCTCAGCAGTTCATGGATTTGAAATTGTTAAACATGGTAGCAGCAGAGCAAGTTAACTCTGACGAGTTCTTCTACCAAGAAATGGGTTACCAACGTGAGCCTCTTGTAGCTACAGCTGTATCTGCATCTGTATCTTGGCCTACAACTCAAACAATTTCTGTAACATCTACAGACAATATCTCAACTAACACAATTATCTCTTACCCTAACGGACAAAAAGGTAGTGTTGTTTCAGTTGATACGTCTTTATTGACAATCACTGTATCTCCTTACAATGGTGATACTTTACCAGCTGTTGCTGCTGACGATGTATTGGCTAACGTATCTAGCGTTGATCACGATGGATCTGACGGTTTCGCACAATACTTCCGTGCTTCTACAATCGAGCGTAACAACTACATCCAATTGTTCAACAAAGCGATTCGTTACTCTGAAGTAGAATTACACAAATTGAAAACTTTGGGAACAACTGCTAACTTCCTTGAAATGGAACGTAACGCAATGTTCAACCAACACCGTATCGATTTGTCTAACGCATTCTGGACAGGACAAAAAGGTGAAATCATCACTGCTGATGGTACTCCTGCTAAAACAACAGGTGGTGTATTCTCTTCAATGTTAGAAGCAGGTTCTCCAAATGCATTAGCTACTTCTGCATCTTTGGTTGACGCATTCGAAGATATGGTATTGTCTTCTGAGTATGGTGACTATGGTCAAGCTCGTATGGCATTCATGACTCCACGTGTTCACCGTGCATTATCTTTGGCTTACAAAGAAGAATTGACACGTTACGCTCCTAACGATGATATCGCATTATTGAACTTGAAAGAAGTAAACTTAGGTTCTTCTCGTATCGTTCTTGTGCCTTTCAAACGTTTCGAAGACAAAGCATCATTCCCAGGTTCATTCGAAAACCGTATCGTAATCTTGGATATGAAAAACATCAAACGTACACAACTTTGGGGTGAGCGTTCTGGAGACACGTTGAAATTAGAAGACGGTGTTCCAAAACGTTACGGAGATGTATGGGTAGACTGTAACATGGGGGTTAAATTCCACAACCCACTTGCATGTGCATGGTTAGACCTTAACATGTAATATTACATAATTCAGGGGGAGGCCAAAATCTCCCCCTTTATTTAATCATTAAAAATAAATTAGTCATGGCGATTAAAAAAGCAAATCAAGACGTTACTCCTAAAGCTGAAGAATCAGTATTTGAAGAAGTGAGCGCACCAGTAGAAGTAAAAAAAGAAGTGAAAGCAGAAAAAGAATATGTAGAGCCTAAAGAAGAGCCTGCTATTCCATTATCAACTGTTCAACAATGGATGCAAGATTTAGAGGCTAAATTCACTAACCAACTGAATAAATTAAAAACATCATCAGCTAGAGAATCTCTTGATGAAGAAGCAGATTACATTTCTGAGTTACAAGATGATTGGTTAGAGCAGCCTGTAGTATTCTTTGCGTTCTCATTGAACTTCTCTATTCATGGTGATAAAAGACGAGGACTAGAGTCTTTACCTCCACACGGAGCTATCAAATTTAAACCATTAGTAAGAACACGTAGAAAGAAAGGTCGTGATGTACAAGTTGTATCTGTATCTTCTGTTAAGGTTCAATCTCAATCAGAGTTGGATTACTTAAGAAATCATAGCCAATACGGTATTGCATTCTACGAAAACATGGAATCAGCAATGAATGTTGACTCTACGTGGGCTCAGAAAATGGTTGAAGCACAACAATCTATCTCTAAATTGTCTGACATGCAAATTATTGCACGTGCCAAACAAGAAGGGGTTACAATTAATCAAAGTCCAGAAGCTATGCGTAGACAATTAGTAGAGCTTACTGCAAAACGATCTATCAATCAACAAGATAGAATGCTTTACGGTAACTTGAGAAAATCTACTATGGATCAACAAGGACGTATAGTTACGGAAAAAACCATTAATTCATAATCATGATTTCAGCGCAGGAATTACGTAATCAGTTAGCATTCGCATTGGATGCAGAGAATTCAGATCACTATTTGGATTCATTAGACTATATACCAGCAATTAATGCTTCGGTAAAGTGGTTGACTAACATCGTAAATGCTGCGTATGGTCAAGATAAATTAGGAGAAGAGTTTTTTAGAGACTTAGCATACTCTGGGGTGTTCCAAACAACGAACACCTCCAGGGTTTCTCTAAATGTATTCCCTAGTGAAGTATGGACTATTTTAGGTGTATTTGCTAAACCAACTACAACCACTATTGCAGGATATCCTCCTGTACCTACTCCTGACGTAACTAAAAGTTATTTCTTGAGTGACAAATTACATTTAGCATCTACTGATTCATGTAAACGATTGACTGTTGAGGAATGGTCAACTAACGCATCTAATCCATTTGAGGCAGGATATGATGGGGATCAAATATGTGATGCTTTAAAATTATATGCTTATTTAGCTCCTGCAAATTACCAAGGTGTAAATACAGGTGATAAAGCGGCAGAGATTGAAATTAGACCAGAAATTAAGAATGATAAGGTAACAGTATTTTGGGCTAAGAAGCCATCTGTTATCACTTCATTGTCTCAAAACATTGAATTCCCAAATAGTGTATTCCAATTACTATTTGACAAAGCATTGAGTTACATCTCTTACAAACAAGGAGATCAAACTAATTTATACGGTGTAACAGCTCAAGATATTCAGCAACTTTTAACTATATTGTAAGATGACTTATAGATACGTAATATATGATTTAGATAAGAGCTTTAATGCTGCATTTGATGATGCTGACTTCACGTTGAATCAAATAATGTATTGGGTAATGGTAGTTGCTAATAGAATGCGTTTACAGCAGACTGTAGCTACTAATACTGATTTGTTTACATCGACATTCAACAATGTACCTGTATTAACAGATACCAAAGGAAGAAAATACATAGACTTACCTGCTCAGATTATGGATCTTCCAAATAACTCAGGGGTAATCTACATAACATATAACGAAGAAACTTGTCATTGTGATGGTCCTGCTTTTGCTCAGGTATGGTTTCAAGGGGTAAACCTAGGTAGTGTTCAGCATTTATATTTAGATGAGTATACTAAGCCTAGTGCTAAGAACCCTTATTTTTACAGAATAGGTGATCGCATTGATGGAGTTAAGGTTAATAGAATTTACCTATTAGGACTTGAATGTATTGACGTTGTTGATTTAGAGATTGCTATTAAAGCTACTTTAGATCCAAAACAAGTGTGTAGTCTTGATGATGAAATTCCATTACCAGACGAAATGATTCAGGACTTAATGATGCAAGTGCTACAATTAGGTAGATTTGTAATGTTAATGCCTAAAGAGAATATTAATGATGGTGAAGATGGTGGTGAATTGAATACTCAAATGTATGCTAATAGAGCTATTAACTTACCTGAAACAACTCAACAACAAGAATAATGACAGCTAACGATTTTGTATCCATAGAACATTTATTAGCGGAGATTACTGCTACTGTAAATGACACTGATTATAAGAAGGGATTCCCAAAAGGATGGTATATCTCACGTATTCAAGATGCAATTCAAGAATTGTCATTTGATACATTTTGGTTGAAAATACAACATGACTATGAAATGCCTGAAAACTTTCAAATTGAGATGCCTAAAAATGTATTTAACATTCGTGAGATATATATGTATAACGGTACTCTTTGTAATCCTACAAAAAGCCAAGTTGTTTATTGGAAGAGATTATTCAATAATACAGCAAATGGAAACGGATATACTGCCAAAGTAAAAGACGATGGAAGTAATGGATCTGATATCTATCAGCCAAATCAACGTATTTACACGCATAATCAGGCAGGTTTCTACGGACCTAAATTCTACTACAATGTACTTAACGGATTAATCATGTTCAGTAAAGAATGTGGTGGTTTTCCTTATGTTCGTATTGTATTCAACGGAATGGGTGTAGAGAATGGAGATATGCCTACTATTCCACGTTTCTTTGAGCGTGCAGTAGTTGACTATGTAGAGGAGAAATTCTACAATGCAATGAAGTCAAGAGATCCACGTATGTATCGTCCATTATGGCAAGATTCATTTAGCAAATTAAATGACTTAACAGCAGGTAGTTGGAATAAAGCAAGAAAACGTATTAAAGCTATGGATTCAAAAGAGAAAGAATCTATGGAAGAATACATCTCATCAATGTACCATAAATAATGGAAACTGCTAAGAAGTCAAATCCTGGACTTTGGAAGAGAATCGTATCTGAAGTCAAGTCTGGATCCAAAGGAGGTAATCCAGGGCAATGGTCAGCTAGGAAGGCTCAACTTGCTGTAGCTAGATATAAGAAATCAGGTGGTGGATATAGCGGTAAGAAATCTGCATCAAATAGCCTATCTAAATGGACTAAACAAAAATGGAGAACAAAAAGTGGTAAACCTAGCGGTGAAACAGGAGAAAGATATCTACCTGAGAAAGCTATTAAGTCACTTAGTTCATCTGAATATGCTGCTACAACTAGAGCCAAAAGAGTTGGTAAAGCTATAGGTAAACAATTTGTGGCACAACCAAAAAGTATTAAAGAAAAAACTGCTAAATTTAGAGACTAATGCCTAAACAACTTAAAAAAGAGTTGATGAAATGCAACTCACCGAAAAGTACTCCTAGTCATCCTAAGAAATCACATGTCGTTAAGGCTTGTGCTAATGGAACTGAAAAGATTATTCGTTTTGGTCAGCAAGGAGTAAAAGGTTCGCCAAAGAAAGAAGGGGAGTCTGATGCTTATGCAAGTAGAAGAAAAAGATTTAAGGCTCGTCATGCAAAAAACATTTCTAAAGGTAAAATGAGTGCTGCTTATTGGGCGGATAAAGTGAAATGGTAAACAATATATTTAATATGGCACAGATGCAAGGATTGGGTGATGTAGTTGAGAAAGTAGCTAGAATCACACAAATGGATAAAGTTGCTAAATTTGTAGCTAAAGCATCTGGTGATAAATCAGGCGGCTGTAGTAGCTGCAATAAACGAAAAGATACTTTAAATAAGAGATTTCCATTTAAACAAAATAAATGAAGCAGCAGCATCATCCTCAAGATATTAAGACGTATGAGAAAGGAATAAACTCTGACTCAAACAAAGAAATACTAGGCGCATCACCGAATGGAGAGCACCTTGATGCATTAAATATGCGTAGTATCTCTATGGATGGAGATAACTTTGCTAAAAAGAAAATAAAAGGAGAAGATATACTATTCCCTTTAATAGATAATAGATGTAATCCAATTGGAACATTAACATTTACTGGATATGAGTGCATGATGGCTCAAGAAGTAAATGGACACATTGTAGAAGTATGGGCATCATCAGTGGTAGGCGAGGACCCAATAATTAGAGTAGACGGTAAAATTGTCGCATTTTCCAGTGACCTACCATTTGATTTAAATTACCCATTACAATACGATAAGAATGAAAGCTGTATAGGTGGTGAAATATATATAACCGACAATAATACACCTCCATTAGTATTTTCGATTAAAGACTTAATGGACAATTCAGGAATGAATCCTGATACAGATTGTACGGAAACATATTTTACTGATTTTAATATTGAGAATTACACCGTACAGGTATCAGCTACACTTTATAAACCTGCTTTTATAGCGCAAGTTTCAGGTACGTCAGGATTTGATGTAGTTGTTGGAACATCAGGATTATGTGTAGGTAGCTATTCTTATTCATATAGATTTGTTGATAACCAAGGAGAATATACTCCATTTTCACATATTACAGAATTAATCCCTGTCGTTAGAAATAATAGTCCAAAGAATGAACCACAATATCCTCATTCAAGAACTTTTTCTAGTGCTCCAGATATTACTTCATCAACTCCTTACGGAAATCACATTAGAATTAGATATCAAAACGATAATCAATTTTCATATATTGAATTAAGAAGAGATTCTTGGTATGCAGGTGATCCAATTGGGGTTGCTCCTGTATCTGAAATAATTGCTAGTATTCCTGTAGTTGATGGAATGGAAGTAATTGACGTACTAGATAGAGCAGAAGCTACATTCGAAGGATCAACAATTTTGACTCTTGACGAGCAGACTGATACAGGTTCTTCAGTTAGAAGAGCTAAAGCTATTAGATATTACAATGAGAGATTGTATCTAATGAATATAGGATATGATTCTAAGAACATTGAAGGAGAGGTTGGATTTGTAGATAGCTCTGTAAATGGTAGATTTTCCACTATTGAGAATATGGGTAAACCTGGACATAAGCATGTATATAATGCAGCTATGTATAAAAGCAATATGCGAGGGGAAAAGACTGGCTTTGGTGTAGTACTATTCGATAAGAATAATAATCCATCATACGCTACGGAAATACCTAATGCAGACAATTTTCAATTCCCTAATCGAAGAGATGAAATTTTGACCTTATCACAGACTAATTATACCTCATATAAAGGAGTAGTTAGAGCTGCTAATACTAATGGTGTAGTTACAAGTACTCATGAAGTATTTGATCATTATGATGCAGTTGAAAAAACAGGTCAAGATGATGATAGATCTGTAGATCCTTATTTATATAATTATAAAGATGGAGAGACTTATGAGGCGTTATCTCCAACATCTCAATTTGATTCAAGAAATAAATTAAATAAAGCAGTTAATTCAAGGGTTGCTGCTGATTCTGATGCAGTTCCATTTTGGCAAGACTATGCTCCTACTGGATTTGGATTAAATTATTATTCTCAGGGATTTGGATTCAAAGGTATTAACTCTTGGCCTTCATGGGCGGATGGCTTCTCTGTAGTTCAAACAGATCCAGCTCAACAAGTTATTGCTCAAGGTCTTGGATTTTATTCACTTACACCTGCTGAAGGTGTATTTGGTGCTGATACACGAAAAGATAAAGATGCATTTTGGGCATATTTTCCTGATTTAGAATTGCTTTACCCAGATATTGCAAATGATATAATAAATAATCCTAACGCATATTCATTGCAGTTAGTATCTCCATTGGGTTATTTTACTGAAGTATATAGTAGTAGAAATGATACGTCAGCTCAAAGAAGAAAGTCTGCTGATATGATTACGTATGCTCGAATATTAAGAGATAAAGATAGTTTTGATACATTAAATCCTATTATTGCAGATCAATCTGGTATTAATGATAGTTCTTTTCCTTTATTGAATTATAGATATGTAGCTTACGGAAGATATACCAATTATTCAACGGGTAGTTCTCCTGCATATCCAAGTAATGGAAGTGGGAATAAACAATTTCCTATATTAGAGTTTGATGAAGTAACCACTAATTCTACTAGACAAAGTTATTTCAAGGTTAGAGTTAATGATTCTACAACGGGTTCTATTTACAATGCAGCAACAATGTCTCCTAGTGTTAGTAAAAATGCTAATGACCTTGGCGTTATGGAATGGAGAGAGCCAATGTACGTAATTAACATAGTTAGGAATACCGATATTAATCCTGGTCTTACTACTCAATATAAATATGGAGCTAATTTCATTAAGTTCAAGTCTTTAATTCTTGAATCAAATGGAACATCTAATCAAAGTGCTATCTTAGTTTCTGAAAGATGGGAGGATTGCATTCCTCAAATTACTGGACAATTATCTGCTGCTTATACAACTACTCAAAGATTTGTTTATGTAGAAGATACCAATGGGATATCTCGCAGATGGATGAATGTTCAATTCTTTAGTGCTGGTGATTTAACAACTGTATTAACAGGATTAGCAGCAGGTGTGCCTTATACCAATGCTACATTAACTAATGGATTTCCTATATATGGTGTATATACAAGCACAGAAACACCTGGTGATAGTGACGGAGTTTGTAGAGTATTTACTCTTAACTTCAATAACATAGTAGGTTACACAGCATTTTCAGTGATTCCATCAGGATCTAAAGTATATGTTCAATATGACAACCGTATTCCTGTTCGTGTATTCGGTGGGGATACTTATATAAATGAATCTATTTGGGCTCCTATTGATAATAACTACGCTAATAATGGTGAGCCATCAGGGACAGATGGAGGATGGTTATTCCCTGATAATGAATTTAAGATGAATGCCCCATTCCCATTAAAGACATATGAGTATGTAGATACATATCCAATGTGGGAAAACTCAGATCCATGGAATTATAATTTCAATGAGCAATTTGAATTTTGTAATAATATAGGAACTCAATCATCATTCATTAGACAATTAGTAACGGTATGGACAGCTGAGACAAGGATTAATTTATCTTTTGCTTGGAATGTTGAACAACCTGACAAAGCTGTAAGCGATCAGTATTATCCATTAATTAATTATATTCCAAGACCTAATAAATGGAATTTAAGTGATCCAGGTGACAGAACTCAATTTGAATCAGATAATCATTTGAAATCAGAATACTTTGATGATTATGGATATGAATGGAATCTATGGGATAAAGGAGGATTTAGATTTACAATGAATGATCTTCAGACTAATATTGATTATTCTAAGGATCAGTCAACAAATACTTTTACTACTATTCCAGTAGTTGGATTTGAAGAGCAAACAGATTTCTGTACACGCATTATTTGGTCATTAAAAAGACCTATGAATGTTCAGAATACACCATCTATTAAGACATTCCCTTCATCTAATTACTTTGATATATCTGATGATACAGGAGAGATTAAGTTCGGATGGAGCGCATTATCGAATGATAAAGGAAATAACCTTTACGCATTTACGGATAGCGGAGTTTGTTTATTACTTGTTGATAAGCGTATTATTCATGAGATTAATGCCAATGAATTAGCTACAGTTGGATCAGATGTTGGTGGTATCTTAAATCAGTTATGGTTAGATAAGACTATTGGTATGTCTGATGAGACTTGGAGAAGTTGGGCTGAATACTCAAACGCTATCTTCTTTACTAATGGTATCTCTGCTTACACATTCTCTGATAATCAATTAAATGAAATAGCGAGAACAGGATTCTTTGAATTACTTAATCGTAAATACAATCAATTAATTGGAGAAGGATATGATGCTAAACTATCAGGCGGATTCAATGTATTGACTAAAGAGTATATTATGAATGTATGTACTAGAAATGAAGAGCTTGAATTTAGTACATTAATTTATGGTGTTCAACAAGCAGCTTTACAGTGTCAAAGTTCATACAATTATGATAAATACCTGTACTATAAAAACCATTTATTTGCAATGAAGGGTTCGGGTACATATGAATTAGGTATTGGCAATGAGATTGATGGAGTCGATATGGAATGTTATTTAACAGGAGTATCTGATAAAGATATTATTGCTGATAAAGAATTCATTAGAATTAGGGTTAACTCAAATAGTAAGCCTGAGAAGATATATTTCTACAAATCATTTGCTGATTATAAGTCTGATGCGTATGATTCTGTAGTTGATGCTACTGCTATTCCTTTGAGTATAAAAAATTATTTTGGGTATGAGTGTTATATACCTAGATCATTAACTGCTCCATATGAAAGAAATCAGGGTAGAGTTGTTATATTTAAGATTGTTAATGCATCAGATGAAGAATTTTTAGTTACTTCTACCGCTGTGCAATACAAAGCATTAAAATAATTGTTAAATTTGAAAAAATAATGTTATGGATTTATTAAAGAACTTATTGGGAAGTACTAATTCCGTTGGTCAAGCGGCTCAATTAGGCTTGGCTGGCGGTCAAATGATTGCTGGTGTAGTCAATAGGAAAAAAGCTGATGCTGCTGTTCCAATGTCAGAAAATCCAATGGAGCGTCAAATGCTTAATACAATTAGACGTAGAAGACAAGCATTACAAAGTGGTACAGCTAGTACTGCTGATAGAACTGCTATGCGTCAAATGGCGAAAGGTTATCAAACTGGAGCCATGAGAGCAGGTGGTCCTGTTAATTTCGGCCAATATAATCAATTATTATCTAACGCTGCTGGTAATTTAGCTGCTGCAAATGGTCAACAATTAAATCAAGTTCTTGGAATGGAGCAGAAACAAACTGGTGACATGGCTAATCTAGCTAATGACATTGCATTGTTGAGATCAAATAGATTGTCTGCTCAAGCTGAAAATCAAATGAAGGCAGGCACTCAGAATATGTTAGCCACTATGGGTGCTGGTAAATTAGAAGATGAAAATACTCAATTAAAAAAGAAATTATCAGAACTAATGGGTGGTAAACAACCCCCTCTAACAGGTACTTCGACAAATACTGCAATACAATAATTATGGCTAAGACGAGAAGAAAAAAAATAGCTGAGGTAGTATCTACTCCAGAAACTACACCTGTTAAAGATAATAATGCATTTGATCAAGATGCTTACAATAAACGTGTACTTGATAAAAAGCAAAGAGAATTAGAAGAAAATACGGTTACCATTGATGCTGCATCTAACATTCCTTATTCTCCTTCAAATCAGAAACCTAAAGATGTTGTTACAGTTACTGGTAATGCAAAATATGTACCTGTATCAGGATCTTTTGAGGAATACATGCAGACTCCAGAAGGTAAAGCTGCTGAGAAAGAATTTTTAAATAATAGTTATATTGGAATAAATGATAAAGCTACACCAGAAGATATACAAAGAAGAAGTGAATTCTTAAAAGCAAGAGAATCAGGTACTGCCCCATATTCATTTCAAGAAAGAAAAAAAGTAGCAAGTTCTACAATGGGTATTAATACAGGTAATTCAAATAATACGAGTGGATTATTGAATGAAGGTAATATTATACCAAATGCTGAATCAAATCTATTATATGATTTAGGAAGTAATAATATTGCTAATCAAACAAGCAATACTGTTCTTAAGGCAGGAATTAATGATGCTAAGACAGCAGGACAAGTATTTGAAGCTCCAAAAATTGCCGAGGAAGTTAAAACGGAAGCGGAAAGGGAGCAGGCTAATCTTGACATGAATGCTGCTAAAGTAGCTAATGAGGTAATTCAAAATCAACCAATTGCTCCAGCTGCGTATAATGCTGTATCAGGAGGTGCGCCTACTAGACCTACGTATGATCAAATAAAAACAACTACAGACGTTAAAAACGATATTGCTAAAGAATATACTGATGCCGCTTCTTTAATCCCTCAGACAGTAGTTGAAAAATTAAGTGTTCAAGATTATTATCCTGAAGTGGGTAGAGATATTGCTGTTGGTACATTTACAGGTAGTAGAATTGGTAGTCAGACTATTTATTCAGGAGCAGGGGGATTATTACCTCAAGGATTGTATGATGCTAGAAAAAGAGCATTATCACAAGCAGCAAAAGAAAAACAAGCTGCTCTTGACAAGTATTATGCTGGTATTGATATCGCTGCTCAGTTTCAACCTAAATTTACTCAAACTGTTACTGATGCAATGGATAATTTATTATTCGGAAAGCATAAAGGTAATGTAACTCAATTTTTAGCAGATCCTGAATCAAGAAGAGAATTTGCTAGATTGGAAGCTACAGCTAAGAATGTAAATTATTATGATACTTGGGCAGGTAATATATTAACTGAAATGGGCAAGGAAGATAAATTCATTGATCCAGAACAAGTTAAAATAGCTCAAGAAATTAAGAGAGCTCTAGTTGAAGATACTGATGGTATTCTTAATGGAAAGAAAGATATGTCAGCTCTTTTTGCTAAGGCAGATGTATATCAAAATATTGTTCCTCAATTAGATAAAGTACTTAAGGAAGTATTAGATGCTAGTAGAATGGGTGAAGCACCTATTAATATGAGAACAGGTGATGCTGATGGTAGATTAACTCCTGAAGAGTTTGTAGCTCAGAGAGATCAATTCATGCAGAAACTTAATGATGGAACATTAGATCAAGCTCATTACGTTAGTGGATTTAAAAAGTTCTTTACTGGAGATTACGAAAAAATTATCGATGGTTTAGTTGGTTCAGGAAAATACAGTGCTCTACAAAAAGATGCAGCAATGAATTATGTTGCTGGTCAATTACAGGAGCAAGTTAAGATGAATAATGAGTTTGTTAAGACTGGAGCTCTTGAATCAATGAGAATAGCGGAAGATGCTAGACAATTTAATGCTGAATACGAAAGAAAGATTAAGGAAGGTGAAACTCCTTGGACTGTTAGAAATAACATGATGAATTCTGTAAATCCTAGCACAGGTAAAACTATTCAACAAGAATTTATAGATTTGAAAAAACAAGGGTTGACAGGTAATACATTGAAAAATAAAATGCTTCAAGTTGCTAGAAGTTATGGTTTCACTGCGGCTACTTGGGATAATCACACTAATTCTGTTATACTTAAGGAAAATGCTACTCCTAATGAGATGAGTAAAACATGGAGAGTTAACCCTAGTAATACTCAATCTCCAGTAATGGTAAAGGCATTTAAAAAATCTAAAAAAGGAGGTAAAGACGTTTGGGTTCCTGTTACAATTACAGCAAATCAATTAGCCAATTCTAAATATGGAATGTACCACTATAAAGATGGAAACAATGTAAAACCATTCCTTAAAAATGATATTGCTTTATATAAAAAAGCAATAAATAGTAATCAATTTGGTCTTAAGACTCAATATTATGAGTCATCATGGGGTTCAGTTGGTAGTCAGACTGGTCAATACAACCCTATATCGCCAAATAATATAGGTGATTATTCACTTGATAGAGCTGTAAATATCAAACAATCAGTTGGTTCTAGTTATTATTTAGAGCCAATAGATGGTCAGCCTGGTAAATTTAAACCAATACCACTACCAGGAACTTTATTTACCAAAACTAATATTAGTGACGAAAACTCAAGAAGATCAGAAGATTTTAGATGGGGTGAAGATAAGAATCAGTTTGGCTACACATTACAAGGAGGAACATCTTCTGAGTCAGAAGGATCATATTCAAATGAATAATATAGTCTCATTGGCTATATTTGTATAAAATATTTATAATGGAACAAGATTTAATGCAAACTCAAACTGGAGGAGAGGGCAATACAATTCAATCGCAAGATGCAAATAGTCAAACTCCTGAACAATTTGATGTAAAAATTAATCCTATTGAGGGCGAACCAAATAAGCCTGTAGCTACTGTTCCAACAGAACAACAAGCAATGGATCAACAAGCTTCAATGTCTCAAGGTCCAATTGTTGAGGAGCCAAAACAACCTGTAGCATCAGAAGAACCTGTAGTAACAGAGGAAACTATTCAGGCTCAAGAAACACCTGTAACTCAGGGAGAAGTAATTGAAACTACTCAAACTACTGAAACTACTGAACCGCCTTTAGATCCTTTATATTCTGAGCCAGTTGATGTTGTTGATGAGGATGAAATTGCTGAATTAGGATCAAATGTTGCCCCTGTATCGGAAGAAGAAATTGAGATACCAATAT
>Ga0207909_1000171_pt1 | contig 25373 bp, 54 predicted proteins | sample LakMenEpi05May10_FD_150672 | JGI IMG/M metagenome (GOLD analysis project Ga0207909, IMG submission 150672) | Freshwater microbial communities from Lake Mendota, WI - 05MAY2010 deep hole epilimnion (SPAdes) | ecosystem: Environmental > Aquatic > Freshwater > Lake > Epilimnion/Euphotic zone ...
TCACCATCATAATTTAACACAACTTTTTGTGTACTACACCATTCAGTGATACCGATTTCTTTAAGTCTACCCATTAAATATTGGTATGTAGATTCATTTCTCTTTTTAGATAATTCCTCAAATGTCAAATCAGAAGCTCCCTTTGTATTTCTAAATCTACTAGCACTAGTATCAATTTTAATATAGTTAACACAAGATTTTTTAGAGTTTTTTTTCTGTTCTAAAATTGGTTGAACAAATGACTCTTCAATGTCTTTAACACCAGCGGGTGTTAATGTCCAACTATTATCTGGGTAATAATCACTAGTATTAGTTTCAATTGGTGTTGTTATATTTAATCCCGGAAACTTTGGTTCTTTTTCACCAGGTACACCTGGATCTACTTCTTCACCTTTATCATCATTTTTACCTAAAACTGTTTGTTTAACCCAACTACGTTTCATCACATAATCAATAATATCTGCGGCGAAATATACTTCAGTTTTTAATATTTCATCCCAAAGTTTAATCTGATTTTCATCGGATAATGTTTTTCTAACAATATTCGCCTTTGGTAATATATCCTCATTAACCGTTTTATTTATAACATTCAAACCAGCTTTATTATTAGTTTCTTTAGCTTTTTCAATCCTATTTACAAAAGTATTTGGTTTTTTAATACTTCCACTTTTATCATGACCCGCAGTATGACTTATACTTAAACCACCTACAGGTGTTTTTACGTTAAGACTTTTTTTTGGTCCTTCAAGATCAACCTTAACTTGTTCATTAATATCAGATTCTTTACCGATAAAATTTACAATATATTTTAATTGTTCTTCAGTTATAATTATTTTCTTTTTCATCTTTTTAATTTAATATAAATCCCTTAAAATTAAAGGTTATTTGAATGATTTTAACATCTCAACCATCTTAGGATGAGGGTAAATATCAACTTTATCTTTACGTACACTATTATGTGTATAAACACCAGGATCACCCTTTAAAGCTCTTTTACTGATATCCCAAATATCTTCATTATATGTTAATGGAATACCATATTTAGTGTTCCATAACACTAACAATTCTTTAACCGCACTGATTTGAGCGTCTGTATAGTTATGGTAGAATTTATATTTTTTAAATGGTGTCTGTAATTCACATACTTCATCCGCTGGAACAGTACCACCCACATAGTTATAATATTTACCATCTTTATACGATAATTGTCCCCAATTACATATTTCAACACCAATAGATATTTTATCTAATGATTTATATGGTACACCATTATAAGTGAATATATCTTGTTTTAAACCTAAATGGTAAGCCCAATGTTTACTAGAGAAACCTTGTACGACTTCACCATCTTCCCATCTAGAACCAGTTTTTGGTTTACCACCAACACTTACACATGTGGCGATTCTTTCCGGATTATTTGACCACCAACCAAATGTCCCAAAAGGATCAGGGTTACCAGCGGTGTGGTGTAAGTAAATTTGAGTTTTTTTATGTTCTTCACTAAAGTATTGACTAGTGGAGAAATCTGTTTGAGTTAATTTCATATCTTTTAATAAATATTGGGAAAAATGTATAATTACAAATATTTATATTAAAAACAATATGAAAAAATTTATAAAAAATATGTTTGGTGGTGGTGACGTATCAATTAAAAGAGTAATCGCTTTTTTAGGATTCCTATTCTTATCAGTAACAATGTTACTTAATTCTTACCAACATGAATCAATTAAACCTTCTGAAGATTTAGTTGACGCGGTTAAAGTGATAGTATTAGTTTGTATAGGTGGTAATGTAGTAGAGAAATTCTTAACTAATAAACCTGAATCTACTACAACTACTGAAGTGTAATTATAATAACTCTCTTTCTATTAGGGGAGTTATTTTTTTTCAGAAGCGTACTTAACACCCATTATAGTACCTATAATACTAAAGGCGTTAGTTAAAAGTATTCCAAACATATTTGACCAAGTAGATCCTATTATTTGAGTATCTTTCCCATTATATAAAGCAACACAATACATACCGGTTGTTATTATACCCACACTTAATATCACAATTAAGGCGACTTTAACAACTGTTCCAATTAATTCTGTTTGTGTTTTTTTCTGTAATATATCCAAATCATTTAAAGCACTTTCTTTTGACTTTTCAGCTTCAACTCTAGCGACTTCAGATTTAACCATCTCTTCTTGTAACTGAGTGGTCAATCGTTGATTATCTTCTTTCCAGTCAATTAATTCTTGATTTTGAATTTCAATTTGTTGTTTAGATAATTCAACATTAGTTAAAGTGGTTTGTAATTCTAATAAGATATTTTTATTTTCTGAATTTAATTTAACAAGTTCATTATTTTGATTCTGAACTTGTTTAGTCACCTCTAAACGTTTCCTTCTATTATCTTTATCTTTTTCCGAACAATCTTTAATATACTTTTTAAATTCAATATCATCTTCAGTATCAATCAATTTAAGTATATTACCTTCTATACCCACATTTTTTGTTTTATATACTTCTTTTAGTTGATTCTTAGTAACACTATCTATTTTAATCATCACTTATAAATTTTAAATGGTAAGGTTTTATTTTTATAACCTTTATAATCTTTAACAAATTCTTCTAATCTGGGTTCAATTTCATCTGATTTGATGATCCAAAATTGAGCACCGGCTTGTATAGCTTTAGATTGTTCAGTTGGTTCATTAGATGAAGAAATAATACCAATTACAACATGGTTACCATATTCAAAATTTATTTTACGTATCAATTCAATCCCATCAAATGAAGATCCCACAATGTTTAAATCAACAAACACACATTCAGGTTTACCATTACCACCATCTTCAAACCATTTTTTAAACATTTTAGCAGCCTCATCAGAGCTATTTAATGATTTAAGTGATAAACTAATATCTAGTAAAGAACAAGCGTCTTCAAAAATTAGGTGAAATAAATTTTCGTCATCAACTAACAAAATAGATTCTATTACATTTTTCATTTTATTTAATTTTTATTTTTATTTTAGTTCCAATACTATTTTTTTCACAAGTCATTGAAAATTTATGTTCATTTAAAATGGCTACGCATATGTTTAATCCAAGACCAGTACCACCCTCTTTTTGACCATCTTTTCTTACATATGGTTTTGAAAGGTAATTAAATTCTTCTTGCGACATACCCCTACCATTATCTTGTATAACTATATATTTTTTTGATAAACCAAATTGTTTCCTTTCTTTTTCAAAATATATTCTAACAAATTTTGTTAATGAGTCATTATATTTTAAACCATTACGAATTAAATTATCAATAGCTGTACAAAATAAAGGTTCATTAACCTCTAAATTTAATAGTGGTTCTATAGTTACTTGACTTTTATAAGCTGTAAGTAATAAATAATTATTGAGGATTGATTCAACATCACAAATTTCTTTATGTAAAAAAACATCTTTTTTAACTAAATTTGTAAATTCATAAACACCTTTATAAACTTTTTGAGTGTGTTTTAAACCATCCTTCAACATTTTTAAAGGAGATTCTATTTTTAATGTTTTAATTTGCTCTTCACTTAACCTTCTCTCTAAAGAACTTATACCTCTAGGTATGTATGTGTTAATGCCACTGTGCATATCGTGACGAAGAATTTTAGCCGCGTGTTCAAGGTATGAATTTTTCTTTTCTATCTCAACAGAACTTTTAATAATATCTGTAACATCTTGTCTGATTGACATAAAACCGGATAACTTACCATCTGTATCAAACATAGCCTTAATGAATGTGTCAACATAATATAGTTCACCATTTTTAGAACGATTAGTCACAATCATATTCCAAATCCCTTTTTGTTTGATCGTTTTTTCATACATTCCAGACCAAATTTCATTTGAATGCTCCCCAGAATTAACTATGTTATGATCTTTACCTAAAATCTCTTCTAATGGGTAACCAGATATGTCAACAAATTTTTTATTAGCGTAAATTATTTTACCATTACTATCTGTTTTGGAAACAATAACAGCCTCATTTATGAATTCTTCAAGATTAAAATAATTTGTCAATGTTGGGTCCAATTTTTTTAATAATAAATATATTAATATATTGAAATCATTTACTTTTTATTTTATTTTTGTATATTCTTTGCCTTATATTTTTAATACTAACATTAGTTATTTTAACATAACTCATTAGATAATCAATCGTGAAGGGACATTGACTCATATCCGGGGATATTGTATGACATAAAAATGTGAGTAAAGATTCTACCATCCTTAAACCATTTTTTTTATATTTTTTTTTAACCATTAAGTTACATTAAAATTAACGTCAAATCTATTTGACGCAGCGATAGCTTTACCTCTATGTGAATCACTATCACCACCAGCGTTGATATCCGCGAAATAAGATGCCGCCTCTTCTTTATCAGTAAATTCAGGTAGTGATGAACCACTCTTACCTTTAGTTAAAAACGTTAAGGCCACTTTAGTCGCTATTTTAGGATCATTTAATAGATCTGGATTCCCTACCAAATCAACCCCAATTTTTTGACCATATTTTCTATAATTACCCTTTCCTGTTAAACCATTTAAACCCCGCCCCAAATATTTGTACCCATCACCAGGTTCATCATTACCCAATTTAATACCAGAATTCATCCCATACATCGCTTCAAAAAAGTCATAATCACTTTTTTTCAATTGATTTAATTCATCATCACTATACCTATTAGCTCTTCTACCAAAAATTTCTCTAATATGATTATTAGATGTATGACTATAACCATACTCTGGAACTAATTTAAACCCAGTTTCTTTAGAGATAACTGAAAGTATACCTATTTGTGTATATGGGTTAGTAATACCCTTTTCTTCCATTGATTCTATCAAGTACTTGATAATTTGTTTTTGTTTAGAATCAAATCCACCACCAGATAAATCAATCTCACCAACAACATTCACTTTACTTAAATCAACATCATTTTCTTCATCATTAGGTTTATCTTCATCACCAATAAAATTTTTAATAGTTTTCTTAATTTTATCCCCTAACTCACCAAAAAAACTATCATCGTCATCATTAGTTTCATCATCATCAGATAATTTAGATTTGATAGTGGATAATATTTTTTGAAGAAAAGTATCTTCCTTAATCACATATAATTTATTCAATTCTTTTGTGATTATCTCATTAATGTTTGATTTTTTCATAACTATAAATATTTACTAATATGAAAGAACTTAAAAAAATAATTAAAACTCTATTAAAAGAAAACTATTCAGACAAGTATAAAGAATTAAAGAATTTTGTATTAGACTCAATTGAATTTGAAGATAAAGATGTTAGTGACAAAGATAAAATAAATGTTGGTTTAGAAACTTTTGAAAGTGAATATGGTTTTATTATAAAACGATATGGTTTAAAGAAAGCTTTTATTGAGTATATCCAAGGTTTACCTAGTTGGTTAGACATTCCATATTATTATGATGAAATGAGGGATTTACTTTACGCGTTAGGTTTTGATGAAGTTAAAGATATGGATGATAGTGATGTCTCAAAACTTTATTATGATGAAATATCAGATGTATTCTTAAATTAAAAGACATAAAAAAACCCTCATTTAGAGGGTTTTTAATTTATAAGTCTTTAATGACATCTTCAGCCAAACGTTTAAGTTTATTATACGCGGCTTGTTCATTATTTAAAAATCCATCCATCAATTCATTAAACTCACGTTCAGGTAGAGATTCTAATTCATTAACAATATTAACCTCCATACTTGGTTGATACTCAGATACGTTATCACCTAAAAATTCTCTCATTTTTCTTACGATAAATCTACCATAATTCATACTTTGAATCTCACCTTTATGTGTATCAGTAGTTTTTAATAAAGTTTGACGTAATTCTTTTTCTTTAGGTAAAGAATGACTACTTCTAAAGTATTCAGCCCCCTTAACTAGTTCATGTAATAATAATGGAAATAATGGGGCTCTAGCTTCAATTCTAACAGTACCATCTTCATCTCTACTAACATCAACATAAGCTACCCTACCAGATGTCTGAGAAGCCATCCTTTCTAATTGTTCAGTATTATTAAAGTAGTACTCAGACGCACCTTCAATGAAATCTACATAGGTATCATATAACTCTGGATTAATATTCTCCAATTCGTCTCTAAGAGCGTAGATATAATTAAAACCAGTATCCCAAGATTTACCTTGTGTCATAGCGTTAGTATATTCTCTTTTCTTTTTTAATTCAGCGAACTGAGGATACTTAGTAGAAACTCTTTCTACTTCTGAAGGACTGATTTTTTGTGGGGTTGTTCTACCACCACTACCACCGGATAAATCAGCGTCAATTATAACATGACCACCTTTAACAGCTTCTTTAAGATCAGGATAAATTCTGAATAAAGCTTTTTTAGCTAAACTAACTAATTTTTGTTTATCAGCACCTTCAAGTTGTGGTGCGGTAAACATAGAATTAACAAATTTACTACTAGACGCACCTTTCTCCCTAACTCTTTCTAACGCACTTTCCTTAGATTTTTTTTTAAATTCGTCAGGTAAGAAATCAGATAAAGCTCTTTCAATTAAACTTCTTTTCATTATTTTTCTCTTTTATTTTTAAGGTATTTAGACATAATAGATTCAAGATCTTTAGACTCTCCTCTTAATTTTTTCATACTTTCACTTTTGAAACTTGGTTTCATTCTTTCTCTATTTTTAAAACGACCTTGTGGTTCTAAATCTGGTAATGGATCTTCTTCATCATTTCTTCTTGGCATAATGAAAGGATTTTTTCTAGTTTCTCTACCTCTATCCGGAACATCAACTTGTGTATCGGTATCAGTATCTGGTTCCATGATTTGTGGTTCATAATCAAAATCATATTTAGATTCTTTCATAATTTGTTTAACCATTCTGGCCAAATCACTTTCTTTTAATTTAATTACTTTTTTCATATTTCGTTTTTATTATAAATATAGTTAGATTAATAAAAAACATATATTTTAAAATGTTATTATAACTTTACCTTCAATTTCTTTTATCCTACCAACCTCATCTAAATCAATGTAACATTTATTACCCTTATTTTTATTATTTTTAACGAAATAAGGTGTTAAATTATAATACATAATAGGTAAATCCATATGTTGATCATCTTTTATTAGACCAAGGTTATTAGAAGGTATGTAATTAGTCATTAAACCTTCTTTATTGGGGTGGTAAGTTGGTAATGTTAAACAACATTCCATCGTCTCTGGATTATAATTTAATTTAGCAGCTACTCTACCCATTACTTCAAATCTTTTAATTTTTGTATTAACTCTATTAAAACTTTAACATCTTCCTCACAATAAGTAACAATACGATCAATACCCTTTTCATTCCAATAAACATTATGAACCTGATCACCAGATACACCAGTATTTTTTGAAGAACTAATACCCAAACTAACACAAGCTAATTCAAGTGATGAAAGGGCTGCGAAACTACCAAACTGCCAAATATCTTTAGTGTCAATCACTTTAACATCCCATGGTTTAGTATCATACGATGGGAATATTTTTGGTGGTAAAATACCATGGATAACCATACGTTTTGTCATCATAGGTATGTCAAAGTTTTTAAGGTTATGACCACATAATTGGAAATCTAATTTATGAACTTTATTCAATAGATCTCTAACTTCAACTAACATTTTAGATTCATCATCATTATGGAAAGATTGAACTTTTGGTTCACCTTCTGGTGTCACAAAACAAACACTGACACAAACAATTTTAGCGAATTCCGGTACTAAAGCGGCTTTACTTGTAAACATTTCAGCGGGACGCATGTCGTTACATTCAGGAAATCTTTTCTTAAACCAATCCATATAACCCTCAAATTTTAGGGATAATTCTTTATGGTATTGTGTGAATGAACTCCAGTTAGCTTCAATACCAACTGTCTCAATGTCAATGAATAGAATTTTTTGTAAGGGTGTATTTATCATATTTTATATCTTTAGGACGTAAAGGTATGAAATATTTTTAATATAAACAAATTTTAATTATTATTTTTAACAATCATTTTTTTCACTTAATTCAATAAACAATCTACGATAGTAATTCATCACTTCTTCCCCAGAAAAACCTAATTCCATATAACTATAAGGCCTTAAATAAAATAAAGTGTCATCTTCATCAAATACTAATTTTTTTAAAAAATCATCTTTTTGTAACATTATTTTACACCAGTCAACCATATCTCTATAGAATTCACAGATACATTCATTATCATCTTTACACATTTGTACTGAAGTAATTTCTTCTCCATATAAATTGGACATTTCCATACCAGAAGCCCAGTTATCAATAAAAATTTGAATGTGGAATTCTATATCATCATTAATTGTAAACAATTTTTTAATTACTTGATAACCTCTATTATCAACACTTTCTTTTAATAGCTTTTTAATTAAAAATTTCATATTAAATATTATAAAGATTATTTAAAATATTTACCTTCAAAATAAAGTACTTCAAATTTATTATTAACATTAACTAAGTTAGCCGCGTTTAATAAATCACTATATTCAGCGACAGAATCATTCTGAATTTTTCTAAATTGTTGTAAAAAATCAAATGTTGTTAAATCAATAGTAAATAATTTACTTGATGTTTCATTGTAATCAACTAATAAATTATATTCTAATTTATAACCACCATTAACGATTTGAATTAAATTATCAAATTTAGTTGTATCAGGTGTTACCGGTGGTATCATAGGAACTACATTCCAACTGGTAATATAATCTTGTAACATTTTAGCGTGTTCAAGTTCGTTATTAGCCTCACCTTCAAAAAAAGCTGTTGCTTTAACATAATTAGCGTCTCTACACCAATTAGCTGCGTTTCTATAGAAATAATGAGCTGTATACTCATCTTTAAGTCTTTCTGTTAGTAATGTAATGATAGATTCGTTTAATTTTATAGGTGTTAAAATTTTAATTGGCTCCATTATAATATTTGTTAAAGTTTAATTATTTTAAATATAAATATGATCAACTATGAGTTATTCACACCTTTTTGATTTTTTTTAGTTTTTGTTCCCAAACATCACATTTATGATCACACATTTCAGTAATCTGACTAAGACTATAACCCATATGAGCTAATAATGAAAAGGCCTGGATCAATACATCACAACCCTCTTCCAATTTATGTTTATCAATTTCTTCCGGTGTACGTTTTTCCTCAACCAATTTATAACCATCTTCCTCAAGGTAAACCGCGGCCAGTTCACCAAGTTCTTCCATTGTTTTAATAATTTTCTTTTGAAACTCCCTTTCGTTTTTATTATCCAAATATTGAATTCGGTAAAATACATCTTTTAATTTATCCATAGTAACTTTATGATAAATATTTAGAAAGATTTTTAGCAGCTTGTTTAGCTTCTTCCATAGTTTCTATAACCTTATCACCACGTTCTTTAAATGGTACGTAGCTAATCAATTTACCTATAGTTTCCTGATCAAATCCTTCTAATTTAGTATTACTGAATTCTTCATAATCATCAACCCATTTGGTTCTAATTTCAAAAACCTGTGGTAACCAGTTTTCATCAAACAATCTATCATTAATGGTGAAATAACTACCACCTCTATGGGTGTAACCATAATAACTCTTTAGTTCTCCAGAACCCCAGACTTCAGCCACACCGTGAGGATAATCATCACAAACTTTAAAATTATTTTCATAATACCACCAACCCTTTTCAATGTCACCTATATAATTACCATCTTTACTTAAAAATGAGTTGTGGAGTGTAAATTCCTCTTTAGGTTGACGTTTATCAACCCAATGTTCATCAACAATACCACCGGTAAAATTCTCAATTAATCTAAGTTTATAGGTGTCAACAACCCAACCATATTTTGTTCTTTTGGGATACATCCTTGAAACCAGTTTAGTAAACCCCAAATTGATATGTACTTTATTCAAGACACTTCTACCAGTGTAGTGAGGATATTTCTCAAATTTTAACTTTATTTTACCCACATAGGGTGTTTTGTTTTTTATCATATTTATCATATTTATCATATTTATCTTATTAAATTTAACATACAATTAAGATTAGTTCTTATCTCATCATTATAACGTAATAATGATTTAATATTTTTTTTCATTTTTGATTCAACACTCTCACCATAACCCTTAAGACATTTAAATTCACTCCAAGGTTTTTTAATATAAACTCTATCCTTAAGAATATAGAACCCACCAACTTCCACATGGTGTACGGTATAACAACCATTAAGATTGTGTAAATGTATTTGATTCCCAGGTACACAAGGTTTTTTCTTTTTAATTAAAGTTTTATCAATATAATAGTACCAGGGATTGTAATATGTATTAGACATTATTATTTATTTTAAGTTATCTAAATCTTTTTTTAATCGTCTTATAAATGATTCTTCACCATCATCACCACTCAATAACCAATCCATTCTCTGTAAGTAAACTTGAGCTTTCCCAATAACTTCAACCCCATTTTTAAACTCTTCAATCACTTCATCCGGATATTTGGTGTGGAACTTATCTTCTGGATACTTTTCATACCAGTTAGGATCTCCCCACCCTTCATCTTTCATCTCTTCTTTGGTTTTCTCTCTACCATTTTTTTCAATAAGACTTTTAATGTCTTCCACTACATCAGTAAATCTATACTGGATGTAGTCCCAGTGACCACCGCTCATGTTTATTTATTTTAAATTATTAAATTGTTTTCTACCAATACATTCACTATTTTTTTTAACCAACCATAAGTTAATTTTACCCTCATTACTCATATGACAATTATGGTTCTTACCGGTTTGTTCAGAAAATTTAATGATCACATCATTATGTTTATTCCTAATAACCCAAGGACATTCCTTACAAGTTTTTTTCACACCATATTATAATCTAAAACTGATTTTACTTCAATAATAATTTTGTTACCATCAACAATCAATGGTATGTTTAAAGAATCCTCTGTTGGGTGATACATCTTAGGGAATGGGTTAAATGATAAATGTTCTTTAGTTTCATACAACTTATTCAAACATTCACTAATCGCAGTCCCAATTTCTTCAATTTGTTCTGATTTTTTCATAATTTATTTTATTTTTATTTTTTTAGTTTCAATTGGGTAATATAATTTCACCTTTCGTTTAATTAATTCACACATAATAATTGAATTTAACTTCCCATTTAAATTCGCAAAAGGTTCATCTGTTTTATTAAATTTGAAGTTATTGTGTTCCATTATTTTGGTTGTTAAATGATATATTTCGTGAGTTAATGTATCCACATTAATACCATTTTTAGTTTTTTCTATTAAAACATAAATTAACTTATTCTTTGGTATAAACTCACCAATAACAATTCCATAAAAATCAATTTTACTTCTTACATTATAAAGTTTTTTCTTATTATGTTTTTTCTTTATCTTTTTAATGGGTTTACCTAAATCATAGTCAAAGTAAAACTTAATTTTAATATCGTATAATGGTATTTCTATTTTCATCCAACAAATATAATATATTTTATTTAAAAAAACAAATTCTAAATTGGTAGATTTATTTTACTCAACATTTGATTTGAAACGTGTGTATAAATTTCTGTCGTTTTTACTGAAGAATGACCTAATATTTTTTGTATTAATTTTAAATCAGTACCATTTTCAAGGAGATTTGTCGCACAACTATGTCTTAACTGGTGGATATGATATTTTTCACCTAAATGTTTTTTAACAATTTGATTACAACTAGTAGAAGTATATTGTAGATTATTTTGACCATTAAATAAGTATTCCACCGGTCTATATTCTTTATAGTAAACCCTCAATAAATCTAATATGTTTTGAGAAAGTGGAACTATCCTATCTTTCCTACCTTTAGCGTTTTTAATATGGATGATCATTCTCCTTGAATCAATATCTTCTATTTTTAGATTTATAACCTCAGAAACTCTTAACCCAACTGAATATGTTATAGATAAGATTGTTTTGTGTTTAAGATTATTAATTTTAGATAACGACTCTTTTATATGATAATGATCAATTACCTGGGGTAACTTCTTTTCAGATTTTGGTCGTTTGAATGAAACTTTATCGTATTTTTTATTTAACCCAAATTTATATAAGAATCTGATTGAGTTAATAATCTGGTTTTGTTGTGAAACAGATGTGAAGTTATAATTATCCAAATAAGACTGGAAGTCTTTAGAGTTACAATGGATGATTTGTTTATCCCCTAAAGATTTTAGAAAGTATTTTATGTGGATTAAATAGTTATCCTTTGTTCTTGGAGAATAGTTTAAATATATAAACTTTTCTTCACAAATCTTTATAATTTTTTGGTTCAAAGTATTGTTATTAAAGGGTTTAGACTATACTTGTTTATATATAATAGTTAGTGGCAAATGCTACGTTACTGCTTCGATTTGACATTTTGCTTCTTTACAGCGTTATTCAATGTGTTTTCCATCCATAAGGTAAGATTACCACCAGTTGTTAAATTAGCTTGTTCTTGCCATTTATTTACATCTTCTGAATTAAACCTTTTTGGAAGGCTTACATCTCGTTTTTTCTTTTCCATTATGGTTTTTCTATAACGTTACAAATTAAAACATTCCAAGTTTGTTGAGTTTTAATATCTCTACAAACAGCATTTTTTTTATTTATCTTTTCCAAAGTAAAAACAGAATCTAATAATAGAGGATTATTGGTTTTAATCGTTACCGTCATACCTACTGATATTTTGGATTTGTTTTCACCACTAGCCATTGAGTTTTTAAACTTAATATAAGCTATTACTCTTGAATTTAATTCTCTTAAATCTGATACGCTCATAGCGTTTAATTGTTCGTTTGTCATTTTGTTTTTATTTAATTATTGTAACGCAAATGTATATACAAAAACAATACAAACCAAATTTATTTTCTTTTATTTTGAAAATATTTTCTAACTTACTGAAAATGAGTGCTAAAAATCCGCATCAGCCACTAACAAAGTATTGGCAAAAAAGCGGTTTTAGTGCTTCGTATGAACATTTGTAGGTAAATAAGCATTGGTGCTTCGTATCAACTTCAGTGGTAAAATTCCGCTTCTTCGCCAATACAAAACGTTATATTCAATTTTCAGTTTGTTTTGGTTCTTTTATCCAAATATCACCTTCTTTCCCAATATAACCTAATTTCATCATCAGAAAAAACTTAAATTCCCATTCAAATTCTGATGATTTTTCTTTTACATATGTATCTATCATATCTTCTGTAATATCTTCGGTTGGTATTCTTAGTTCATCGAAACCTAAAAGAAAAGTGTGTTTAAGTATTATACCACCACTATCAAATTGTTCTTCATTCTTTTTAATCATAATTTATATTTTTTTAAGGTAAAACAAACTGAAAACTAAATATAACAACAAATATAAGAAATAAATTTTGATTTTCCAAATCTCAATAGAAAAATTTACTACTCATATTTGAGGAACGTTAGTGGCTATTTTTTATATCGTTCCAAAGTATATTTTTCGCCATCAAATGAGTAGTTAAAATACTCATCACATAAATTGATTTTATAAACTTTTCCAATTTCCATTTTTTGAATAAAAAGGCTTGTTAAATTAGCTCTTTGACATTCAGTAATAATCAATTTATTTGTAGTACATTTTACAAATAAAACAGCCACTAACAACACCTTTAAGCCATTTTTTATTTTTCTGTTATTCATATTCGTTATTTATTTTTTTGTTATTAATATTTGGTAAACGGCTCAAAGCTGCAAAGCGTTATAGGTAAGTTGTGTATCATTTAGAAACATTTTTTGTGTTAATTAAAAAGGAAAATTGTTATTTAAAATATCATCAGCTCTTGTCCTTAAACTTCTATAAACATCTATTTCACTTATATCATCATTAATCATTTTAAAACTATTTTTTACATGACATATAAAAGATTTATAAATATCATTTTCTTTTTTCAATTTTTGATTTTCCTCTTTTATCAATGCTTCTATTTTTGAAATAGCGGTAGCATCACAAGTTTCATCATAATCATTTTCCCAATATTCAAGTATATCGCTTACTTTATCTTTTAAACTTATATTTTCCATATTTTTTATATTAAAGTTTCAATTAAACATTCGTTACAACCTACCTATAACAGCAGCTAATAAACAGGCGGAAATTACATATATTTCCATCGCCCGATTTATTAGCTGCAAACCGTTATAAACAATAAAAAACCTTAAAGTGGTGGTTCTAAATTGTCTTTTATCTTATCATAAGATTCTTTAATCGCTTCGGATAATACTTGTTCGATAGGTTTTTTACTATTTATAACAACGGATATATGAAATAAAAAATTAATAGATTCTACAAACTTTCTAATTTCTTCTTCTGATTTACATTCTCGTTGAACAACACAAAATTCACCCCTAACTACTTTACAAGTTTGGGTTTCTATGTTGTAATAAAGTATTGGTAATCTACAAGGGTTTCCACATATCTCTCTATCTTCTTCACCTAAAACCCAAACTTGTTTTCCAGTGAATACATTAAGTATCTCACTAAAACCTAATTCTGTTAAATTTTGTGTTGTTATCATCGTTCTGATTATTAATTTTTTACATTCATATATCCGCAACCGTTATGTTCAATTTTATTTTATTAATTTTTAAAAGCCTACGCACCCCCGTCACCAACAACTACTTCCTTTACTATAACAATACATTCGGTACTCCATCTTGTTCTTGCTTCATCCGCTTCTTTTTGTGTAGCATAAATTCTAAGTAATTTACCACAAGCATAGCAACCCCACATTTTTACTTTGAATTGATTAGCGTATTCTTCCATTGATGGTATAGTAACTTCCAATGTAAAGTCATCTGTTAGTATTTGTTTGTCCCATTGTTGCTTTATGCAGTTTTGTTTTAGTATTTCTTCTGCTTTTTTCATAGTTTAATCTTTTATATTATTGTATTCATTCAAGCATTTTTCACATAAAAAAACATGATGTGAATTTACTCTACTAACTTTACCTTCACATAAATTATCATTGTAATAACAAGTCTTTTCATGTTTTTTTATTTTAGCCTTCATGTCGGCTACTATTGCTTTTGCGTAACTATTTGGTATATTCATTTCCTTCGCTTTTTTAAAAATTAATAAAATAAAACTGCCTCACACACATTCCGACACACCAACATAACAGCACCTAATGTCAAGCGGCATTATATAACCGCTTAGAGCCGCCAGCCATTAGCTGCAAAACGTTATAAGTAAGTTGGTGCTTTGTTATTTATATTTTTGATACATTTAACTCAATATCAGTTATTGCAAAATACAAGTTCTGTAATTGGTGTAAATATTTTATATCTGATTTTATAAAATTGCCCATAAAATAAAAACTATTTCCATAATCAGTTTGCGTTAATTCAATTGTATCATCTAACGTATAAACATTTTCATCAATAGCCAATTTAAACCCGCATTTAAAAAGTATATCTTCTGTTAATTCTATTGGTTTGTAATCATCTTCAGTTCTAACACATTCGGATATCCAATAAAATGTATCGGTAGTAACTGGCAATATATAATTATCAATATACATTACATAATTACCTAATCTTAATTCGCTTATTTCCATATTTTTTATATTGTGTATTAATTAAACATTCGTTACAACCTACCTATAACAGCACCTAATATCCATTTTAAGAAAAACGTCTATTAGCTGCAAACCGTTAGGTTCAATTAAATTTTACCGTTACTACATTTTTTGCATATTATTCTATACTTATTACCAAAAAAATGTTTTTCGCAATTTTTACAGTAGTTTAAGTACATACCTGATTTATCTTCCCAATTTCTATCACTATTAAAAACTTCAGTATAATCGTAACCATCATTATTATACATTACAACTTTACCGCTTTTTGTTATATACATAATTTTTTATTTTTAAAATTTAACTAATCCTAACACAACCTAAAATCAATTTGCGAGTTAACGCTCAAATATATTAGGTTGGTTTAGCAACTGCTTTTAGCTTGATACCGTTAGTATCAAGTGGCTTTAGAATCTTCTACGAGTTCTAACCAGTAAATATCACAACTGTCACCATCCACAAAATCACAGTTCTCTTGATTTTTACTAATCCATTTTACAGTTTTTACTTTATCCTTTGTTATATCTTTAAAAACTGTTGGCAATTCTTTTTTAGCTTCATCAGTATATTTTACTTTGCAACCTACTTTTAATATTCCGTATTCCATTTTTTATTTTTATTTAAAATTAATATTCACTTTTAAGCCACCTAATACTAACACAACCCTTGCTCAATTTGGCAAGTGCTATGTGTGTTAAAAAGCCAAACTAAGCAAGGCTTCTTAACGTTATAGGTAAGTTGTGGTATCATTTAGAAACATTTTAGCGTTTGATTAAAATTATAAGCACTATCACAAAAACGGCAAGCTCAAAAAAATCTAATTTGTCTTTTACTTCTTTAGATGTTACTTCCTCATTTCTATCCTTTTTATTTCTATCTAAAAAGTATCTATTTATTGTTGTTGCTAATGGGAAAAAAATTAGCCAAATTATTATTTCTATCATATTATTATTATTTTTTTATATTGTGTATTAATTAAACATTCGTTACAACCTACCTATAACAGCACCTAATAAACAGGCGGACATCTACTATGTTTCAACCGCCCGTCTATTAGCTGCAAACCGTTATAGCCAATTAAGGCATCGGTAATGAATACGGATAAAATTTATAAACATCATTTTTCAATTCAACAATACCACCATGTTTGCCGTTCAGTTTTTCTATAATTGCTTTTTCTGCCAATTCATAGGTTTCATATTCAGAAAAACTTTCACTTGGTATCCATCTCCATAAAAATCTTTCGTGTATTCTAAATTTTATCCTACCTTGTTTATAAGTGTGAATTTCTTTTACTATTTTGTACATATCGTTAAAATTAACTGGCTATAACAAGCAATATAAAAACAGTTGCCAGAAAACTGAGTTATATTTTGAAACGTCTTATAAGGCAACCGTTTCATATTGCCGACTGTTAGTATCCATTTACTTTTCTTTTTTCCTGCCCACCTGTGTATTGGCTAAACTTTCCAAAATTTGTTCGACATAAGGTTTAAAACTTGTCCCTTCGTCAATAGCTTTTTTTGCTAAATACTTAATAGTGCTTTCCGTTAATTCTATGCGTTTACTTCTTTTCATTGTTTTATAAGTTTGTTCATTAGCTGTGAAATAATCATTGTATTTTTTAGCGTTTGTTTTAGCTGTTGTTTGTGATATTGGAGTTTTCATAATAAGGCATTTGTTAAAAACTTAATATCTAATAAAGCATCTTTTAAATTATCTAAATCTTTTAACATTCCATGTCCAGCAACATGATAAACTTTATTTTTTACAATTACTGTAAATGTTTTTTTATTAATTGCTTTATTTATCTCAGATAAAACATCTTCATTTTCTTCTAAAAAAAATATATTTACTTTTATTTCTATTTTTTCTTGTTTAATCTTCATATTATAAAGTGTTAAAAATTGTTTCTAAATCAGTACCAAAAAATTGAGTATTATTCCAAACAACAACGTAAAATTTAACCTTATTTTTAGTGTGGCTATAACATCCAGTTGCTAATTCTCCTTTAATGTTTCTTACTGTTAAATTTAATAATTTCATAATCTTATTTTTTAGTTGTTGTTATCTGAGTGTAAATGTACATAATGTATTTGATGGACACAAATATATTTTACATTATTTTTGTAAAGTGCTATAAATCAGATAGTTTAATTTTCTAATGCTACCCTAAAAAAGTAAAAGTAAACGAAATACTAACAAAATATTGGCTCAATTTGGCATTATATAAGTGGTTAGAAAGCCAAACTAAGCCAATATCCAACCGTTAGTTTCAATAAAATAAACCATTGATGTTTACTTTTCTGATGTTAACATATCCGCATTCTCATATATGTTTCCAATTACTTCTGTTTTTACAGTTAAATAATCAAAGTCGGTTAAATTAAATGATTCGTCATCTTTAAATCTAACATTACAAAATTCCCATTTAAAATTTCGCCATAAACAAATAAATCCTTTATCTTCGGGTTCAGTAGCTAATGAGCATTTAATAATGTCGCCCTCATAAATATCAACTCCATTTTTATCCTTTAATCCTGTAAATTGCATTATTTTGCAATCATTGTCTTTTCTATCTTCTAATTCTTTAAAAAATTCTGATAATACCGAAAAATCTTTATAAGATGAATGTATCATCATTTTATAAAAACTATCCCAAGCTCTAAATTTAATTTTTCTATTCATATTTTTTTATTTTAATTTGGTTTATTTTACTGTAAACTAACACAACCTTGTGGCAAAAAGCGGAAGTGTTAAAATAGCATTGTTAGGTTTATTTCAGCCACAAGCTCCGTCCGTTATATTCAATTGCCTCCCACCGCACCTGTGTACTCCCACAATGATAATTTACCTTTTACGTTTAAAATAGGCTCATCGTAAATTATAGCATTTTTTAAAACCCAATGATAATGGTTTGGTAAAGCCCAAATTGATTTACTATCTTGAACACAATCTACTATTTCAACTTCGCCAATAATGCTACTATTCGATTTTGTGTTAAGTATTTTGTGTTTAACAAATTCAAAAAATTCATTTCTTTGATTATCGGGTAAATTTATTAAGTCCTCCCAATCCTTTGAATTTATTTGAGCAGCATGAATATAAATTTTACCTCTATGATTTGTTTTCCAAGTTCTATTTTCAATGTCCTTTATTCCGTTTGCAATCAAACTAGCCCACGGTTGTTTTATGGTTAATGTTTTCATTTGTTTTATTTTTAATTATTAAATTATCACTCCGCATTGCTATTCTAGGCAACTAAATATAACCGCACCTAATATCCATTAAGAAACGGCTATTAGCTGCAAAACGTTATATTCAATAAAAATTAATTTATGAGTTTATCTACATAATAATTATCATCACCATAACCATATTTAACTCTCGCTTTTTCAGCATCTTCTTTCGTATTATATGGTGAAAGTATTACACCATTTTTTTCATTCTGATGTCTTGGTTCTTTTTCATAAACTGCAAAATATTCTTTTTTAAGTGCTTGGTATTTCATATGTATAAATTATTTTTTACTAAATATAACAAATGATAAACAACATTAAAACGATTGTTTATCATCAGACGTTATAAGCAAACGGTAGCTACTTTGAAACATTTTTGTTTAGCTTATTACACTCTTTTTGTGCATTATCAAAATCAGCATATCCTTCGTCTGGATTAGCTAAATTATATTTTGTTGACTTGGTTCAGATTTAATATAAGGGCTATGTCTAACTGTTGGTCTAAAATCAGAAGCTAATTCCATAATGTAAGGTTCAGTAAATTGAAGGTAATTTTGTTTTTCAATAATTTCATTTAATGGTTTAGGTCTTACTGATTCCTCAATACATAAATCATGTCCAAACATACGCATTGCATCACGTTGATTATATTCATCAGAATTTAATCTTTCAGCACATTCTTTACAATAGTATTTTGATGTACCGTAATTATAATAAGTTGCTGGTTTGTGTGTTGTACAAGAGCTTAAATTACATAAACCCAAATATTCTCCTTTGTTTTCCATCTGTATGTTTTTTTAAATTAATTTTCCATAGTAACATTCGTAACCGTCAGCTTATAACCCAACCTAAAATCAAACCGCCATCACCAAACCGCTTATAAAGGCGGTCAGCTTTTAGCTTGATGCCGTTAGTTTCAATAAAATAAACCATTGATGTTTACTTTTCTAATGTTAATATAGGTTGATAAATATTACCTTTTACCTCACAATTTCCATTAATATATGAAGATGTTTGCATATCAAAAGATGTGTAAAATGGAGTTTTTCTATTAAAGTCATTTTGATGCGTATTTATTGCAAAACCTCCTGCAACCCTAAATACATTATACATAAAGTTTTTATTTTTATCTTCTAAAATATCACCTTCATAAATTTCAACTCCATTTTTGTCCTTTAACCCTATAAGTTGCATAGGCTCTGAGTTATGAATATCATTTGATTCATTAAACCATTGATAGCCTTTCCTTACAGGTTTGCCATCATTTATATTAACATCGCATCGCATTTCCTTACCATTCCATGCTCTAAACTTAATTTCTCTGTTCATATTTTTTTATTTTAATTTATTTGGTTTATTTTACTGTAAACTAACAAAATATTCAATCAATTTGGCTATTACATAATTGCTCAGACAGCCAAACAGATTAAATATCCAGCCGTTAGTGGTAATTATACTTCACTTACAAAAAATACAGGTACAGGGCAACCACACTCCTCTATTGACTTTGTTTGCATTTCGTTTTTAATACTTTCAGCTTCATCTTTACTTAAATTTTCAGCTACTTTTTGATATGTTACAGCAAACAAATCGTGTTTTCTCACACAATAACTGCCACTAACAGCACCCTTATTCAATGCGGGTTTTTCGGCTTCGTTGGAAACATTTTTACTATTCATAATATTCAGTTTTAAATTAACATAGTGCTTTTAAGCCCGCACTAAATAAGGCTGCAAAACGTTACCACTCATTTTGTTTTGGATATTCTAAAGAAGTTCAAGTTCTTGTTTAACTAATTTCCAATATTCATCAGCATCAGTAAAGTTTTGCCTAACAGATTGTATTTTAACTCCAAAGGGTTTACTATTATTTGGTTCAATTGGTTGTGATTTCAGTATTTCATCAATACAAATATTAGCACATTCTTTACTATGTTTAACGGCATCTACTGGTATTCCATAGTAACCATAGTTATTGTAATATTTTTGATATAATTCGGTTGCTTTCTCTTTTGGTGTCATAATTTTTTATTTTAATTTTCTATTGATATTTAATTTAAGTATTCAAAACGTGTGGTAACACAACCTAACAAACATTTGAGTTATAATGGTTAAATGCTAGGTGTGGTTTACAAACGTATGTTAGCTTCGTCCGTTAGTTTCAAGCACTCTTAATATTCTCAGACACTTCAATTATGAATTGCTTAATGATACAAAAACCAAATAAAGAAGTGCCTAATCCGCAAGTGTATAAAGCTATATAATCACACACTACTTCATTTTTTGATTGTGGATACCAATTTGAGCCAAAGTATAACGTTTCAATTATTGCAAAAATAAATGATGAAAACATTATGATTAAGCCGATTAATGCTGTTTTCCTAAGTGACTTTTTTTGATGTTCAATTGCAAAATCAGCACATAATTGAGCGCATTTATTTTTTGAAACAAACTCTAAATCATTTATTTTTAAATATTCTACACTTTTTAATGTGTTTAATTTGCTTTCTGATAATTCTATTTCTATTTTTTCCATTTTCTTTTTATGTTTAATTAAGTGCCTAAAAACTAACACAACCTTGTGGCAAAAAGCGGAAGTGTTAAAATAGCATTGTTTGGTTTATTTAAGCCACAAGCTCCGTCCGTTATAGGGAAATAAAAATTACTACTGTTCACGTTCCAATAGAAACTTTTTAGCATTTACCCAAGCGTTACTTTCGCTCTTGCCTTCTGCCATATACATTGTTTGCCCTCGTTCACGAATTAAATAATATACAGTCTGCATACCTTTAATTCTACCTGACACTTGCCTTTCAGCTCTTGCCTTTGGACATTTTTCTAAAACAAATTCTTTTGCGGTCATAATCCGTAATTTTTATCAGCTTATAACAGCACCTTTAAAAAATGTCTGCCATAAGCATTGTTTGTCAAATGAAGTAATTTTTAGGCAGCCACTTCTTAAAGCTGCAAAACGTTATAAGCAAACGGTAGCTACTTTGAAACGGTTTTTGTAAACGTGTCAAAACTCCAAATCCTACTTTCTCTAGTGCCTAAAGTCCCATCTTTTTTATAAGCGGTATAGTAAAGATAACTACCACAGTTATTTGTTATTACTCCTTTTTTACCTACAATAGTAATTTCGTCCCCCATTTTAACATTGTATTTTTCAAATAATTCAATCTTATTAAGCTCTTTTATTTTAGTATTTAAAAGATAAATTTCTTTTTGTAACTCATCTCTTTTTGCAATTAATGCTGTCTTATTTTCCATTTTTATATTTGTTTTTTTTTAAATTAATTTTTCATAGTAACATTCGTAACCGTCAGCTTATAACCGCACCTAATAAACATTAAGAAACGTCTATTAGCCGCAAAACGTTATAACCAATTAAAAGAACCCACCACGAGCATTTTGTGAATATTGTGAGATTTTCGTATTTCTTTAAAAGAATGTGCTTGAATATTTTTACGACTAATCTTTTCACCATCAATATTTGATAAGTTATCAATTAATTGTTTTACTGTCATAATTAATAAGTAAATATATTTTTAAGTTCTTCTTTATTTTTATCCCAAAAAAAACTACCAAAAGATACATTAGCTCGGTGACATTTATCCTTATCTTTATTAACGGATAAATCAAATCTAGTTTTCTTAATATTTAAGATTCTGTCATCAATAATTTTTATAACACTTTTATCAGCGTTACTACGAAGTAATTTGTGTTTAGTACTAAGAAGTTCAGATTGATATCTAGCTAATCTTAATTGTAAGGCTCTTGTAGTCATAATAATAAAATTTAAGTTTTAAAATATTCTACAAATATATAAACTTTATTTCATATAAAAAAATATTTTTCCAAAATTAATCGTAATTGATCTCTTTTTCAGTACTGGTTCTTTCATTCATATCATTTATACCACACATCCCATTACACTCAAAAAGAGGTTCAACACTCCTTTGGGACATATCATCTAAACATTTATGGTTTGGATATAATGGATGTTTTTTAAGAAAAACTAAGTTTGATTTTTTATCTATTTTAGACGATTCTTTAGCTAAATTAGATTGATCTTTTAACATTGTTACCGGTTCACCCTTTAATTCTGTTAATTCATGTTCTAAATTAGCCATAACCTCAAATTTATCTGGGAAGTCTCTACACATCTTTTACCAGTAACCAATCCCACCCTGAACACATCCAGTTGAAAAACAATTATTATTTTGGAAACCTAACTGATACATTTTTGGAACTTCAATCTTAGCGTCATCAACAATCTTAAGACATTGTTTTTTATCATACCCAAACATTAATAAAGGGTAGATCGCTTTAACCCTTTCACCATGATTTAATGACATTGATAAAGCTCTATTAAATTCTTTCTTTTCAAATTCAAACCCAAATACTTGATGTGTATAATTAGGATTATCTTTCTCCCATTTTTCACGAACTAATCTTTTTAAATTTGTAGAACATATCGCACCAGTGGCTGTATTCAATGACTTATGTTTTCTCCAGACATCAAAAATATTACCATATTTTTCACCAATACCAGTAATAATTTCAATTGGTAAACCATACCATTTCTCACAATCAGTTTTAAACCGGTATGTATCCGGATGTTCGTTCTGAGTATCAATCATTATAATTCTAACCCGATCAATACCGAACATATCTATTGATAACTTACAAGCCACCGGTGAGGTAATTCCTCCACTCCACCAACTTATAATATCTTTTTTAATGTTATTCATAATCACTTCCATTGTGTAAGTATAAATAAATTAAATTAACAAATCAATTATTATTTAATAATGGTTAAACATAATATAGATTTTGGTGATAACTTTAAAAGTTGTGTACACACTTCATCCAATGTTACACCACTGGTTATATAATCATCAACAACAATTATATTCTTATCGGTGACATCTCTAATAGAATCTTCATTAATTTTAATCCAATCGGTAAATAAAGCTCTATGTTTTGGATGGATTTTCTTAAGACTAAATTCACCCTTGGTTTTTACATTATTATGTATGTTACCTAATAATTCATATTCGTAATCAGATAGTTTAGCCCCTTCTCTATTTAATTTAATATTCTTAATATCTTTAACTATTGAGTTATCTAATAACTTAATCGTTGTATTTGGTAATATTGATTTAATTTTAACTGTAAGATCTTTTGATAAAGATGATTTTGATTCCATTAAGAATATGGTATCAATTTCCATATCTTTTAATACCCTACCATAAAATATCGCTGTACGAGTTAAAAATGAATTGTAATCATTTTCACTTACACCCCTTTCCTCTTCACTACGTTTAAGGTCTTTAATTATTTCAGTAGTTTCTTTATTAGAAGTTTTTTGATATACAGATAAAACTTTTACACCACTCTTAGGTAAAGTCTTAAATCTTGGTTTAAATTTAAAATTCTTAGATGTGATACCTAACCTGGTATTGATATTACTATCCTGATCATTGGTTTCATAATCAAACTCAATTTTATCATCTATTTTACTTACACCTTCATCAACAATTTCATTTTCATCATTACCACCCCCAAAAGGTTGTATTTCCAGATCATGTCTTCTTCCATTTACGATAAAATCTACACACTCGTCATAAGTACCAACAAAGAATACATCTTGATACATGGAATAATAATATTTAGACTCAATAACTTTAAATAATTTACCCCTACTATGTTCTAATAATTGGTTTTTAATCCTATTTTTTAAATTCTTCATAATAATAAATATCATTTTAACTTAAAAAATTTGATTTTATCAATTATTATTCATAGATTTGAATTAATTATAATAATAACTTAAAAAAAAACAAAATGAGAAAATTACAAATTGTATTACAAATGTTGTTAGGACTTGTATTCCTAATTTTTGGTATGAATAAATTTACTGGGTTTATTACTTTACCACCTTTAAATGATGTGGCCAATAATTTTATGATGTCGCTGGGTTCTAGTGGTTATATGTTCCCAACTATCGGTATTTTAGAGGTAGTATGTGGAGCTTCACTGTTATTAAACAGATATGTTACCTTTAGTTTACTTTTATTAGTACCAATAACATTCAACATCTTAGGATTTCATTTAGCCTTAGATCAAAATGGTTTAATTATTAGTGTAGTTTTAACACTGATTCATGGTTATTTGATTTTTGATAGAAGAGATAAGTACAAATCATTATTTGTGAACTAACAATACTTTTAAAGCCGAATAAAAGTAAGAGGGGGGATAAGACAAAATATATTGTTTTACCCCTCTTTTTTATTTTAATTTTTCAACCTTAACTATTTTACAACCTCTACCATGATTTTTTAATGTTATCTCTTTCTCGTGAGGATATCTCATATTATTATCAATAGTGTTCTCAATATCAAGTTTAGACTTATCAACTTTAATAGTTAT
>Ga0207909_1000174_pt1 | contig 25132 bp, 47 predicted proteins | sample LakMenEpi05May10_FD_150672 | JGI IMG/M metagenome (GOLD analysis project Ga0207909, IMG submission 150672) | Freshwater microbial communities from Lake Mendota, WI - 05MAY2010 deep hole epilimnion (SPAdes) | ecosystem: Environmental > Aquatic > Freshwater > Lake > Epilimnion/Euphotic zone ...
TTGTGTCCTCCGCTTTGTGCATCGCGTTGAGGTCGTTGAGGTAGTCGGGAATTACTTCTATCCACGGTTCAGTTGGGTGTTGCCCGTTAATTCCTGCCGCTTTCCAATCGGAAATTTTCGTCCATCCACACGCTTCCGCGATGGTGATTCTTTGTTGTTCTTTGTTCATAGTTCCTTCGGGGTTAGGGATTGGAGTGCTTCGGTTGCAATCTCATCAATTCTTTTTAGTTTGTCGAAGCCATCTACCATAACTAATTGTATTTTATTCAAAGCCTCCGCCAGCCTGTCCCGCTGCCTCTCCGCATCAATCATGCGTTCTTGAGTATTGCCTAATCTGAGTGTTACAGCATCCCGCTGCTCCCGTAATTGTTTAGCATCTTCGACAACGCTCTGAGTGTGCATCATCGTGGCGGCATGGCGGGTTTCCATTGTCGCGAGTTCCTCTTTAGCCTTAGCAAATCCGCGACCCATGAACTCGCGGGTTCGGATCGTCTCCTCCCGCGCCTCGTCGCGCTCATTAAGCGTCTGGATGTGCAGCCGTTGTTCTTCTTGTAGCATGTCGCGGAGTTCATCGCGCTCCTCAGTCAGCTTGGTCAACTCTCCTAGATTCCATTCCGCATCCTCGCTGAAACAGCGGCGATACCAGATTGTTCCGGCTGCTTGCGATCTATCGAGTTGGTGGTTCAGTTGTTGCACCTGCTCCAGCACCTCATCGCGCTCGCGTTCGAGCTTACGGGCGAAGTCAGCTAGGTTCCGTTCAAATTCCGGGTGGTCTTGGCAAGCTAGGCGGTTCCATTCTCCGTCTGTTTCTGGTGTGTCTGTATTCATGGTTTCCATAGGTTCAGTGTTTTCAAAAAGGCTTCAGCGCGTTGAGCAGCGGTGGCTGAAATACAAAGAGCTACACCACCACCACGGATTTCAGTAAGAAACTCCACAAACAACCACCATTGTTCGTTCGTCAGCACATTCTCCGCCTCGTGCATCGCGTTGAGGTCGTTGAGGTAGTCGGGAAGGCTAGTGACACACCATCCACGGCAAGGTTGCGCCCTTTTAAAATCCCAGTCTTTAGCAAACCCACACGCTTCCGCTATGGCGATTCTTTGTTGTTCAGGATTCACAGCGCGCCACCTTCCATGCAGCTAAAGCGTCTTGGGCTTCTCGATACCAGGTGCCAGTCGTTGGATTGGCACACGCTCTATTCAAAGCCTCAGCCAGCCTGTCCCGCTGCCTCTCCGCATCAATCATGCGTTCTTGCGTTTCGCCAAGTCGGAGTATTATTTGATCCAGTTGATCGTCCAGCTCATCGAGCGCGGCGACCAATGTCTCACTTGGTTTGTTCACATACTGGGAATGGATCGACTCCTTCTCCCACTCCTGAACCTCTTGATGGATCGGACTGTTTGCCCACGATGGGTTTGTTGGGATCACAAGCGATGCACCATAGATGACTGGGCTGTCGGCGGGTGTTGGTGGTAGTGGCATTATTTTGTTGGTTGAGTGTTAGTGACGGACGATCCGTCACCTTGGACGTTCAGCGAAGAAAATGCGGCACGTCCCAAGGCACGTTTGGCGCGTTCCGTGGTTTTTACGGTGAGTGCTTCCTGCACAAAGTAATTGTCATTCATAAAAGCCGCGCGCGCAATCACAATACGCTTAAACAGCTCGCTATCTTCAACTTCATCATATGTTTCCATATTAATGACGAGTGTATCGGTGATCAGCCCATCGCTAACGGTGTCTGCAACACCATACACTGCGCCATCAGAGTCAGTGCAATGAAATTGAATCATTCCATCTTCAGTACATGTATATTCTACTTCCATAAGATTATTATACAATAAAAAACAAGAGTTGTAAAGGAAAAATTTTGGTCTTAATAATGACAGCGCCGCATATAACGATTCTGAATGCCATGCGCACGTGCAATGGAATAATCATAATGTGAGTATACGCTAGGGCGACAGCGGTATGTATAGTACTGAGGAGTGTATATAACCGGAGCGGCAACAGTCACGCCATAAGCGTCATAGCTTACAGCACAACTGGTAAAAGATATGCCGCAAGCGAGCAGCACCAATAGATGTTTAATATGTTTCATACTGTTAGATGTTTTCAATGTTAATTCCCAGACGTTCCGCAGTAGCCTTAAAGACCTTCAGATCGTGTTCATGACTTACTCTTGCTCTACGTGCTTCAGCTTCAGATCGTGCAATTGCTTCTTCAGTCGTTTCAGGGCGAGAGCCATTGATCATCAAGCATGTATTGTCATAATCCGTGTCGGTATCAAACGAAATGTAGGTATAGCCTTCTGCTTCATATTCAGTAGAACGCTTAAGCAAATAAGCTGCAGCTTCACGAAGAGTGAGACCGTCCAATTCATACAGGCAATTGCTGTCCAATGTTTTTTTAACTTCTTGTTTTTTCATAATGTTAGATTTAAATATTAAGCGACAGCCCAGGTTCCACGGACGAATTGCAATTCACCTGGAATGCAAAGAGTGACTTCGTGTGCATCCACTTCGGCACGCCATGCGTCCTCAATCTTTTGTTGAGCGGCATATTTCTCCTCCATTTCGGCATGCCATGCGGCCGTCTCGTGGAGACTTGTAATGGTTTTCTCAAGATCCTCGATTGACATTTCCTTGAAGTTTACCCAACGAGGGCGGATTCCATGCACGCTTTTGTACAAATCCCAAATTGTGGATTCCAGCTCGTTGCGTTGAAAGTCTTCCACTGTGCAAACGCCCATCTCATTCCAATAGGACATATCCTCAGTGTAGGTGCACGCACCGCGGTTTGTCGGATCTTCTGCAACCCAAGCGAGAGTTGCGGCATTGAGACTGACGATGTGGGATGATAGTGTGGTGTTGGTCATATGGTGTGGTGGTTTGCCTTACGAGATTATTATACACTAAAAAAAGCGGCTTGTAAAGGAAAAAATGCATAAATTGTGAAAAAAGTTGTAACTCGTTGATAATGCATGGCTGGAGAATGCGGAGAAAACCGAGAAATGCAGCTTTATTGTCAGCTTTATTGTCAACCACCAATCCGTCAATAAGACGGCGTACTCGAAACGGTTTCCAGCTCTTTACTTCATAGGCCACAAGACCGCCTACATCAGAGTAACGCCCTAGGTTATGCCATCCATCAACTTCATACAATTCTCCAGAATCTACATAATAGACATAGCGGTATTTGCTCAGGTCAATGTTTTTATTTGCGCTCATCGTATGATAGGCTCAAAACTTTAAAAGAACCAGAGTGGTGCTTGACTACAACTCCTTCAAACGGCTTGTCAGCAATGCGATCAATCCCCTGTGCGTAATACTTGACAATCTCGGGAGTCAACACCACATCCTTTTCAATGCAAGGCACGCAAGGAATGCTGAGTGCATAGCCTAGGTTAGCATAATAGTGAAGATCTGACGGTTTAGCGTATTCATGTTTCTCAAAATCCCATACGCTAAACAATGCAAAATTTACTTCTCCTCCGGCATGCGGATTGGTACTAAACGCTTGAATGCCGGCGCCATATACCTCTCCTCGCACCGCAAGACTAACGCCGTTGTTGACGCAATATTCTTTAAGCTTAGCTAAAATGTTGTAGCGTGCTTCTGCTCGCGTATAGTTATTTTCACACTCTGGTTTGAGGCGCAATGAACGGCTGCAGATTCCAGTTTCATATTCGCCAGTCTCTGCATTCATCTTGCAGAAATAGGTTGCACTTGAGCCATCAATCTTAAGAGTGATGTCAACGCGTTCGCCATAAGGAAGAGTTCCGTCAAGGTTCTGATAGCGCTCTTCATCAGTCTTTGGCAATCCAGATGGTGGGTAACCCATTGCATCAAGTTGCTGCGGTTGTGGCTGCTCATACTTGGCGACTCCAATCAGATGACTTACTTCACAGCCAGGAGCTAGTGAATGCACTGGCAGTATGCCATCAAAGAATGTAGAAAATGGCATCACAATACCAAAGCTCCATTCGCCTCTCAACTTCATAGCACGAACACGATTACTGCGCTTGCGGAACATCTCGCTCCACGGCGCTTCAGGCAATAGTGTATCTGGTTGAATCAGCACAACAGCTTCTCCGACGGCATATTGATCGCGACCTACAATACAAGTATAGCCGCTTACGGTGGCAAGATCAAGCTTGTCTGCATTAGGATGTGCAGTGATGCTTTGAATGCGTTCAATTGTTGCTAGTTTCATTTTAAGCGTTTTCTCTGATAAAATTTTTGGTATAGTCAACCATACGATTGACGGTTTGAACATTTCCACTTTGTAGTTGTTGATTGTCAAACAGAGCAGCTGCTTGTTGCTCACCAGCCGCAATAGCGATGATTCCTCTTAGCATGCTTCGCAGCAATACGTCTTCTTCTTTAGTAAGTTTTATTTCACTCATTTTTTAGGTGTTTTCTTTGTCGCGGTTTTAGCTGTTTTCTTTGTCTTTACAGCTGTTTTAGTAGCTTTCTTCACCTTAGCTGTTGACTCAGCCTTCGGTTTCTTTTTGCTTTCAATCATTGCAATTTCATCCTTGATACTTTTGATGATTTTAATATAAGATGGGATTAAAAGATTCACATCAAGTTTTTTAAATTTAAGCCAATACGCAACGTATGCTGGGTCAAACAGCTTTGCGTACGATGCTTCGTGAATTTCAAGATCGATGTTTAGTTCTTCAAGTTTTGTCATAATTTAGGAGAAGTCGTATACTTTTTTGATTTTTACTTGATCAAAGTTTTGATCATCGTCGGAAATGTATTGCAGCTGATGTTTGGTTCCGTTCTTAATCCAGCAAGGAACAGTAATAAAAAATGGATCATCTTGCGAGCGATCTTGTGTCAATGCAATGCGGTGAGTAGCTTCAGGAAAAGTTATGAGGTCATGCTCAGTAAGTTCATATAGCGAACGTGAGCCATACCAGCCATCAAGTTCATATGCAATGTGGCACGGCTTCAAGCGCTCACGTGTAAAAGTGCACCCGTTGCTAGTTTCAAACTTATATCCAAAAGAGGTGGTTTCAATCAATTTCATATGAGTGTAGTTTAGTCAATCCAGCCTTCGCTAAGAATCATACCATCGCGCTCAAAGCGGATGTAGGTTAGTTGAGGACATTCACAATCACCGCGAACAGTGCGAACAATTACTCCTTGCAGTGATGCAGCCAACTTGGGCGAGCGGCTGAATGAAACTTTGGTTTCGACTCCAGTCCCTCCGCCCATGGATATTGGTGTATGGCAGTATTCGGTTTTAGTGAATTTATACATATTGTGGTTCCTTACGAGATTATTATACACTAAAAAATCCCACTTGTAAAGGACTTTTTTCAGAAAAATGCATTTAGTCAAGATTTATGCTGACGCCCTTGTCAAAATTGCGGAAAATCCGAAAGTTTTCAGGAAAAACACAGGAGTTTAAGAACTTCCTTAAAGTGGTTGTGCTGCGGAAATAGTGATGCGCATCATCAACAATTACGGTGTATCTTTTACGCAAAGAATTCAGCTTATGTCCTTTTCGGAGTCGCTGAACTTGAATAATCAGCTGATCCATTTGAGGTTCGGTGAGGTAGGTGGTTGCCATTGCTTACGTGATCATTGTACTCTAAAAATGCCCACTTGTAAAGGACTTTTTTTAGTGAAATGTATTTTTTGCCGTAACTCGTTGATATTCAACGGAGTCATTTTTTTTGTTTACATATGCCTATTTTTTGATTATAATAATACCTGATGCAATTACGAGAAGCACAAAAAGAGGCGCTGCTTGAAATTCAAGCAGCCATAGAAAATGGGAAACATGACATTTTTATTCAAGCGCCAACAGGCACTGGAAAAAGTCTTATTGCTCTTGAACTTTCGCGGCTGCTTAAAGCAAACGGGCAAAAGTCATATATACTAACAAGCGAAAAAAGTTTACAGCAACAGTATGAAGTTGACTGCAAAGGAAAATTTTCTTCACTTCATTCCGACGTGACAAGTATTTCTGGCATTGACACATACACGTGCGACGTGAATGGCGAAAAATTCTCATTGGGTGTTTGCCGCAATTTAGGCCTTAGCAATAAAGAAGCAATTGCTTCAATGCCTTGCGCTGCTACATGCGGCTATTTGACCCGATGGGACACTGCACGCCAAAGCGATCGCGTCTTAATGAATTATTCTTATTGGCTAATTCAAATGAATTATGTCTTGCCCAAAATGTATAAGAGCCCGCCGTTTTGTCGGCGTGACGTTGTTATATGCGATGAGGCGCACAAAATACCTGACATCATTGAAAGTCACTTTGCGTGTCGCCTTAATGAAAAGGTCGTTAATAGAATTGACGCTGTAATAGGTGCACTAAACAATTGCGGCTTTACTTTTACGGTATCAACAAAAGCACTGCAAACCGCATTACAGCATGCATTAAGTCATGCCGAAGGTGTTTCACCAGCATTACATCACGATGCGCTCAAACGAGTTTATAAAGCTTATACAGATCTTCTTCACGACATTCATACTGTTAAGGCCGCTGTGACTGCAAAATACTTGCCAGCCAACTTATCACCTGAAGCACTAAAACAATATAGCGCTAAACTTCCTCGCGAAGCACGTGCATTATTTGTGCTGGCTGATGACGTTAAAGATCAACATTGTAAAGTTGAAGACTATACACAAATGATTGAAGTGCATGGGCTTCGCAATCTTGTTGCTTGCAATGGCGACGGCGGAGATCGGTCATATCATAATCTTTCCGATTACAACCTTTTTCACAAGCATTTTCGGCGACATGCAGGTGTGCGTATATACATGAGCGCTACGCTGCAGCCTGAATTGTTGATACAGCGCTGGAACTTAAACCCAGCTACAACACACATAATTGATATTCAAAGCGATTGGGATCCGCTAAAAAGTCCAATTGTTTGTTGTGCAACAAGTAACATGTCATATAGCAATGGGCGGGCAAGTGTCGACTCTGCAATCAAAAAGATTGATCGCTTGCTTGACTCACACAGCAGTGAACGCGGCATTATTCATACAACAACAAATGTCATTATGAATAGTTTACTTGACCGCTCACGACATGCAGCTCGACTATACACTTACAATGGGACTGCTGAAAAGCTTGAGCTGTTAAAGCGCATTCGTGAATTGCCTAGCAATGCTGTATTGTGCGGGCCATCACTATTCACAGGAATCGACTTGAGTGACGAGCTGGCACGATTCAACATCATATTCAAATTAAGCTTTCCAAATGTAAGCAGCCAATTGTGGAGTCGCCGCTATAAATTTCAGAAAGACGTTTACTTTGGAGAAACGGCTGCTGTACTTGAACAAAGTGCAGGGCGCAGCACTCGTCACGCTGACGATTGGAGCACAACTTATATACTCGATGATCGTGCTGCAAAGTTTATAAAAGGCAACAAGCGATACTTCAGCGACAGCTTCTTAGCTCGTGTATTATAAAAAAATCCCATGGCTGAATCATATCGGCCATGGGATTAGAGTCTAACTGCTCTTTCTCCGATTCTCAATCATCCCTGCGGGAACCTACGGTAACACCAGATTTGTTAAGGTATAATGCGAAGCCGTTGCGGAATGGAATCTTATATTATTATAACAAGTTATATTATATTGTAAAGGAAAAAATGCATTATGCTTCAAGAACGCTAACAATGAAGCGCAAGATCTTACTGCGAACAATTTCGTTTTGTCCAAATTTATATACATGAATATGGTTTTGTGCCGCTTCTGGCGTATCAAATTTATTGTAGATTTCCTTATAGCCGCTAAGCTTGCCAATATCGCTTTGCTTAAGGTCACCACAAACAACATAACGGCTGTTCTTACCGAAGCGTGTAAGGATGGTTACAATCTCACTTTTGGTTAAGTTTTGGGCTTCATCAATAATTACTATACTATCATTAAATGTCAAGCCGCGGCAAAAGTTGACGGGAATAGCACTAATGATGTTGGCTGTTTTTAGTTGCAAGCATGTTGCATCATCTGTAATCTCCTTAACTTTTTCAAGTAGTGGCATTGCATATGGCAAGAACTTGTCATCAACTTCCCCAGGTAGTGAACCAATACTGCGTGAAGCGCTCTCAATTACACTACGAATATAGATGACGTTCTTAATCTTTTTTTCCTTGAACAGCTCAAGCGCGGCGAGTACTGCAATATAACTTTTAGCACTGCCAGCAGGGCCATCAACAAAAGTCATGTTGGAGTCATCGCACTTGATACTATCATAAAACCCTTTGTGATTTTCATTAAAGTGAAATGGCTTTTTAATTTTAAAGTTGTATGAAAAGGTAGCGGCCATTCCATTTTCAATTCCAGCCAACGCATCATCATGATACATTGCTGCTTCGGCGGCCTTACGTTTCTTTTCTCTACGGTGTGCGATTGGGTTGATTGGCATATTGTTTGGTTGTTTGTTTAATGAGATTGTCTTATAAAACTAAACTGCCGATGCATCGGAACCCAGGGCGGGGTACCCTAAGAAGATGCATCGGCAATTTTTCGGATGCGTACTGCATCATATGTAAATTAAAATAAAGTATCTGCAAGAGCAGATCAAATTATTTTTGCTTTGCTTTTCCAATGTTAAGTGCTAACAGGTCGATAACACTATAAATTTTGGCTAATACCGTACCAGCTTGTGGAGTTGGTGTTGCTGCAGCAATTGCACTTGCAAGTGTGACTACAGCGGAAACAATGACAAACCATGGTTGGTTTTCGATCAGTGAGATAATTACTTCCATATTTTTATATTTTGGTTGTGATTAGTTGCATGTTCACTAGAACATGCGTAATCGAGTTTATTTATAATAATGCGGCTCTAATTTCTTATGATATCGCACTTCATATGTGTAGGCATTATATCATGTGCAGTAAATCTTTTGTAAAAGCTACCACTCTTAAACGCTTCAGCAGATGGTTCCCATATTGTATGATATACACTAGATATGTCGTCGAACACATTTGACGACCAATCACAAAAACGTCGTGAGTAACAAAAAACCAAATCAGGAAAATTAGGATGATGATCTGAAATATAAAATTTATCTTGTGGCAATTTTGGATGATCTAATCTAGGTAATGCGTGAATATAGCCATCATATCGTACCAAGAAGATCCAATCATACTTCTGATTATTTTCTTTTTCATACTGCTCAAACAATCGTGAAACACTTTGAATACTATACAATTGTGATAACACACATCCATAATTACGCTCATTCCAATGTTCAAATCTATTCGTAAATTTTGCATCAAGAAACTGTTTAACTTGAATAGGCATAAAAAATTTACGAGACTGTTCTACATCAATAACTTTTGGCCTATAATTTTCTTTAATTATATCTATTGCATTTTTGTGAATGCGGCATCCATTTAATGTACTACATGTTGCTGTTTCGTAAATGCCAGATTCTTCCCACCACACATGACAAAATACATCAGCATCATATCTTTTTATAAGATTTTTATATGTATGTAATACCTGAGCATTTTCAATAAAACGCGGTTGGCCAAAAAATAATATTGCTACCTTCATCGTGTTAAAAATGTGTTTAAGTCTTCAGGTGTTCCAATCCCCCACATACCATCAATATCATATGTTTTAATTCTCTTACCATCTGCAACGGCCTGATTGAATACTGGACATACATAAAATTCATTGTTAAAACGAATCTCTTTCGCAATCATTTGTTCCGCATATCGTACATAGTCGCGTCCATGTTTCCAGTAGTAAATTCCAGCAGTAGCAATATCACTAATAGGATTCTTTTCGGCAACCTCTGTTACATATCCATCGCTATCAATTCGTGCAAAACTCCATTTTGGATGTGTTGAGCGGAATGTAACCATACCAGCATCAACATCCTGTTCTTGCATCTTGTACATAAACTCACTTGTGTTCCAATCAAGATACTGATCACTGTTAGCAATAAGTAATGGAGAGTCGTTGTCAATAAGATGCTTGGCTAGCAATGTAGTACAACATGCTCCTTCAGTCAATCCATCAACATCAATAATGTCGCAATCCTTAGAGATTAAACCTAGCAATGAAGTAAGATTGTATTTTTCGCGATGCTCTCGTTGTGCAATGAAAATGTGGTGTGCATCAAAGTTTAAGTTATCAACAACCACTTTAATCATAGGTGAACCATGTACACTAATCAATGGTTTTGGGAATGTATAGCCAGCCTTTTCAAATCGACTGCCTGCACCAGCCATAGGTATAAGTACATTTAAATTTTTATCTTGCCATGTTGTATTCATAAGAGTGTCTTTTCTTTTTAGGTGTGTTTGTATTTTTTGCAATGTGAGATCCTGGGAATTCTTAACGCGCAATACATCAGCACCACAACGCTGTGCAGCCAACAATCCGTGCGGGCTATCTTCAACCACAAGAGTATCTTCAGGCAACAATCCAAGAGCACTCATTGCAGCCCAATATATTTCAGGATGAGGCTTGCCATGTCTTACATCTTCGTTGGAATATATCAAATCCATATGTTCAGCTATACCAAGGCGTGATAGCATTACAAATACACTACGGCGAATACTGTTGCTGCAACACGCAAGTTTAAAACCATCATCACGTAACTGCCTACACATCCCAATAAGTTTAGCGTCAGACTGCAATTGTGAAATTGCTTCAATTGTTAATCTTTGTTTTTCTTCCCAAACCGTTTGGTGCGTTCCTATAGGTAATGCTTTTCGTTGTGAAAGTATGTTTAACTTTTCAAATGTTTTAAGACCATCATAAACAGCCAAATGTTCAGCTTCACTTATAATATACTGCTTACCTATTTGGTAAAGAGCTTGGTTAAGCGTATCATAATGTATTTTCTTTGCATCTACCAATACGCCATCCAGGTCAAAAATAATAAGTTTAATCATACATGTCTAAACAATTTATATGCAATGTCCTGCATCTCAATTTTATGTATTGGCACGCCGTGTCTCTGCAAGTTAAAACCCAAAAAGCATTCAGGATTGATTGCACAACCTTCAGCTACCAACTGATTGATGTTTTGAAACACTGAAAAGTACTTACACATATTCACATCATTACCAATTGCAAAAATATCATTCACGCTATATTCAGTATGTTGATAATAATAGTCTGCATTTACATATACATATTTTTCATCAAATTTATTAAAATCTAAATTTTGCGAAAAATACAAATCTGTTCTTAAGCGTAATGTAATATCAAACTTTAAATTGCGTTTATATGCAAAAGCATTTTTGACGAGATTAACTCCATTCATTGAAGAAAACATCGACAGCGTATTTTGTATTGGATGAGGAAACCTTGAGTCGGGTATCAAGGTACTTTTAAAGTCTATAGGTTTTTCGCAAATGTAAGAGTCGGGATTGCAATCAATAAATGATAATACGTTGGCTAAACTATAACCATCACGATCAGCAATCTCAGGCCAATAATTTTGGCCATGCAAAGAGTTGTCATTCCAAAAGTGGCCAAAAATATAAAAGTTATAGCGGTCTCGATTGCATTGAATAATATGTTTAAGGTGTGTTGGCCAACACTCTTTAAAATTGCGGATTTGACCGCTATAACATAACGCTACATTCTTCTTCATTTGCTCTTAGGATATTTTTTAGTAAGCCAATCGATGCCTTTGGTTTTCTCATCATAAAAACCTTTGCCTGTGTACATATTAAGAACATCAACAAAATACTTTTCATACATAAGAGCAACCTTTTCAAGACTAAAGTTTTCACCCCATACACGACAATCTTTAGGTTTAATTTCGTCGATACGATGAATAGCGTCAATAAAGTCTTGCATTACTCTGCAACGATAACCAGTAATGCCATGCAAATTATTTTCGGCAAAAGCTCCCCAGTCGGTGGTAATGGTTGGTGTGCCACTTAACAGGTTTTCGATTTGAACTCCACCAAACGGCTCAAGATAAATGCTAGGTAAGAAACTAGCTTTTGCTTTACTCATAAGTTCTTTGCGCTTTTCAGTATCAGCATAACCAACATATTCAACATGAGCAGGCAACTTATAACCTTTTTCTTTTTGCCCCGCAATCACAAGTTTAACACCAGCACGTTGAGTAGCATCAATAGCAATGTTAACACCTTTGCCATCATATACACGCCCAAGATAAAGAAAGTAATCTTCTTTCTTTGCGTTATACTTAAAGTCATTGACATCAAAGTAGTTTGGAATAACTACTTCTCTCCAACTTTGTTTACATTCTACTGCACTCTGCAAACCACAATATGCATGATAAATTGCATAACTTTCAAAGATCTTAAACTTAGCCCAATGTCCGTCACCATAACCAATACCAGGCTCAACTACAATCATATCACTATGCGCATCACAAATTGGTCTAACACCGCTGCCCCAAAATGGAAGCAAGAAATCATTCTTCTGTTTGCGCGCAGAAATTTCTCGAATAGCATTGCCATAAAATGTTTGATATGCATGATCTTCGGGATCATACTTAAAGAAGTTAGCACGCCAATCATAATTGCCATAAGCAATTTCAAGGTCACGATTGGTAGTTACTGTAACATGTTCATCGCATTCAAGATCGCTATCTTCATGACCATAATGAATAATTGTATGGCCAAGTGCTTTCATCATCTTGCCAAACTTGACAACTTTTTGCGTATATGCGCACGCAACATAATCTTTATTTGATACCGTGTGCGGTAATCCTAACAGGTGAAATCTCATATTTTTATATATCTGTGTTTACCAACTACTTTGATAGTATACGCTTTCAGTTTCAAAGTCAGTTGTGTTGATGATGGTTTTTAGAGTTTCATCTGTGTCAGCCATCTTTGACCAATACCATTCATCAACAGTATTGTGTCCAAAGAAGAAACCAGCGACTGGTGGAAACAATGTGTCTTCTCGCGTTTGCAGAGCAGTTTCCACCAAGCTGGACAGTTTGGTTAGGAGTTCATGTGAGAGTTCGACTCGCTGACATTCGTCAAGGCCACCTTGTGCATTGTCAACTAGCCAGCCATGAAGCGCATTGTGTTTGCGGAAATATCCAACCTCGCTTGTATAGCGGCGGCTATCCTTAGAGCTCTTTGCTTTTGGCTCCCGCGTAAAGTACATGTCAAGTCCCATATGTTTATTGTGTTATAGAGTAATAGTAGTCAGTTAGATCCCAAAGGTCAGCTTCGGATAGCGAGTCATAATCAAGAGGCATATTAACGATTCTTGTTTTGTTCCAAGAAGAAGCCCAGAAGCGTTGTGCAAATGTCACGGAATTCTGCTTCTTCACTCATGATGAGTGGAGTTTTGCTGTTGAGCAATTCATAGTAGCGCGCAATAATGGTGTCGTATGGATTCATATTAGAAGTTTGGAAAGTAATTGTTCGGAAATGCTTTTTTAATATCGGCATGGATGCTGTCAAGAAATTCGCCGTATAGTAGTGAGCGATCTTTAAGCTGCTCACTTGTTGAGACTGCAAACAGCAACCTGCACAGGTGTGTTGCGGCATCATCAAAGGCACGTTCAGCGTCCTTAATGTCAGCGAGTAGTTGTTGAGAATCTTTCATATTGTGGTTTCCTTACAGGATTATTGTACCACAAACTACCGAGAATGTAAATAAAAAATGCATTAAAATGGGATTTATTTACTAACCGTTGAAAATCAACAAGTTACACAAATAAATCGGCATTTTAATGCACGTTGACTGTCAACTAGTTACGGCTTTTTCTTAAAAACCGAGGCGTATTTTAGGACTTGTATGAGGAGCAAACATTGTCAGCAATCTGTTGACGGTACTGCAGCCATCCCACAAAATTACCACTACGGTCACCTTTCTTAGGAGCAGGAGATGCTTGATGCTCAAATGGCGATGCATGAACTGGTTTGCTAGCAACCAATCGGTCATAAATGAACAGCGCCTTCTTTACGCTTTGATCTGCTTTACGATATGACACCTGAGCACACAAGCTAGCACTAAGTTTCAACGCATCTTCAAGTGATATGTCAGAGTTAGTATAATCAGGAACATACGGCAGGTGCCATTCACCAGCTTTTAACAACTTGGGTTTGCTGTGCAGATAGTCATCATACATATATACCGCAAGTTCATGAATCTCAGGCTGTGCATCTGGATGATTGCGCAAGTAAAAAAAGTTATCCCATTCGGTTGCGGTAGCAACAACCTTGATGTGGCTCCACGGCTCAACTATACGATTCACAATTTGTTTGTGTGCACCAATTTTAGATAGAAGCCATGCAAAGCCGCATGTCACACGCCCGCTCAAGTCCCATAGACATTCTGCGCATGCTTTCCGCCATCCTTGCAATTCTTCAGCGGCTTGCATGCCACTCGCGTTGCGTCCCCAATGTACAGGAACTGCCGGTTCTTCCCAGATGCGCGACAACATAGCACTTACAGGTATTGCTCTGCTGCTAGCTGCATTGCGGCTTAATGCACGATGCGTCATAAATTCACTGTGAATGAATCGCGGGTATTCAAGTTCAAACGTAGTAATACGTTTGCCGTTAGGAGCAATGCTGTCAGCAACAATTTGTGATGTAATCATGTGTGTAAAATATATGTTAGTTGTTAAGCTTTTCGATGCTCTTTTATTTCCTCAATCGCTAAAATTGTAGAATAACATTCAGCAAAGTCAACCCAATGACTTTCGTGAAAATGGCCATGATATGATTTTGATGGCTGACAGAGTTTAATCAATTCGCTATGTTCAATACGCTCTTTATAGCATAAGTCCCAGAGCGTAGGATCTTTTTCGCACCAACCGCTAAGACCTTCCTTATCAAAGGGGCCGATCCAACTTGGCGTAGAATGCGTAATAAGAACGTCACACTTCTCAACCAGTTCTGGTTTTAGTACGAATACTTCATCACTCCAGTAACTTAAACCTTCTTTTCGAAAGACTCGATCAATGCTTACTGCTCCGCCGACAAACAAGAATTTTTCTCCGTTGATCGTTTCGGTATGATAGTCAGGCAGCAATTTAAAGTGGCTCAGGTCAATTCGATCAGAACCATTAAAATATTGTGGATCATCATGATTGCCGCGAATCGACATAAATATCATATTTCGCTCTTCAAAAAATTCATTCATAAGGAAGCAACCTTTACGTTCGCCCTCTGGTGAATAGTTAAATCCCATACCAAGATCACCAACACAAATCAATGTGCAGTCGCGCAAATCGAGGTCAGTAACTTTCTTCATTAGACGATTAAATGCGCCGTGGATGTCTCCGATAATGTAAATTGGATTGCTCATATTGTAATATATTTTTGATCTTTTAAATAGTGGATGATGTCATCCTGTTGTGATTTTGTGTAACTCTTTTTCAGCTTTCGTCTAGCGTTTATAGTGGAATAATTTCGATATACTTCTGCGAAACTACAATGAAAAACAAAGCCATGTTTTGGAAAAAACACATTGTTACCTTCAATATAGTATCGCATATTATATTATTGTTCCCGTCACTTTACAATTTTGATCTTACCAACATCAACACCAAACTTAGCAGCAATGTCTTGGAGTGTTAGCTCCACCACTTTTGGGCGTTTGTCAATGATTTTTCCATTGGAGTTTTCCCAATAAATTTCATTGGCATCATATTCTCTTTTGCTCCAATAACCATTGGAGTTTTCGTAATAAATTTCATTGCCATTGGCATCATATTCTCTTTTGCTCCAATAACCAGTGAAGTTTTCGAAACGGATTTCATTGCCATGTGCATCACGTTCACTTTTGTCCCAATAACCAGTGGATTTTTCGAGATAGATTGTATTGCCATCTTTATCCTTGATGACGAATGGAAAGTCTTTGATTTTTAATTGTTGTGCGATTGTTGTTTTCATATTATTATTATATTAGTGTTAGTCGAGGTCTTTCTTATCGGAGCGGAATGTGCCGTTCCAGTAATGAATGTATACAAGTCCAGCAATAGATACTACTTGTAAGATCGCTCCTAGGATTTGATACACCATATTACCTGCTAGTGACATCATGATGATGCCGACCAGTGGTGAGACATGAGCGAGGGTGAAGAGGATGATTATCGAGATCAAGATGAGAGTGTCAAAGATTTTGGTTTTCATAGTGTTGTTCAGCATACTATTATTATATTATTGTTCCTGTCACTTTACAATCTTGATCTTACCAACATCAACACCAAACTTAGCAGCAATGTCTTCAAGTGTCAACTCAATTGGCTTGGTAAGAGCATTGAATGCTTCTTCTGATAGAAGTTTACCATCAACATACCATGCTTTACTTCCATCAGCCCATTCAATTGCTGGACCATCAAGACGATGAAGTTTACCATCAACATACCAAGCTTTATATCCATCACCATCTTCAACTGCTGGACCATCAAGACGATGACATATTTTCATTTCTCGGTCTTTGTAGAAAATCTTACTACCATATTTGCCAATGTGAATGTATTGTTCTTGCATACTTTTATTATATTATTGTTCCTTCTTTGAAGAGTAACCCAATCGCTTGGCTACTTTCGGTGATAGTGTTGCCCACCAGCCACCTTTGCTAACAGTAGATCCTGCTTCACCCGTCTCCTGACAGGTCTTTCCACTAAGATATTCCGCAAATCGAATCATACCTTCAACAGTTTCATCACCCCCATCAATATAAAATCTCAGTGTGCCAAACTTTTCTTTATATTGGTCAACCTTTACTGCTGGTGGTTTCTGATAGACATAAAGCTCTTTATTGTAAAAGTATTGACTAATCTTACTGGTTGCAGCTCTTACTTTACTAGCAAATGAATTTTTAAGTTTTTGTTTTTGTTCCAAAGTAAAAGCAATTTTACAGTTTTTATATGGGTTAAACCATTGATCAATTTTTATCCGAATAGGTGTCCAAGCTTTTTGGAAAAAGCGCATAGTTTTCTTATTTGGATTAGGAATCGAACGAGAAGTATTTTTGGTATAGTCTACAATTGCTCCACAAAGATTGTCTACGAGAGTCTCCCAACCTTTAGGGCAATCATTCCAGCATCTTTGAAACTGTGGTAGTAGTTCGCCGTCTTCTCCTGTATAAAAAAGACTCGGATACTTTTTAAACAGATGTTGCTCAAAGTCGAAATCTTCTTTGACTTCTGCTTCGATTTTTTCTTTTAGTTCTTTCACGGTTTTAGTTTTCATATTATTATTGCTTTTCAAATAAAGCTTTTAATCTCTCATATTCAGAACGAGCTCTGATCATTTTTTCCTCGTCACGTTCTTTTTCATACTTTAATCGATTTGCGTATTCAAGATCAGTTTCAAATCGTTTACCACGAAGCTTGAGATGATACCCGCCTTCATAGCAATAATCTTCATAGATTTGTAAATCGGTCCAATCCTTTGAATATTTTTCTTGTAGTGATTTAAGATATTCAATTGCTTTATCAATACTCATCTCGTCTAAATTAAGATCAGTAGCATCTGTATTACGAATTAATTTTTCCATAGCGTTTCTGTAAGAATGTAGTATATCGGCAGTCCAATTATAATCAACAACAATATAAGCATTTGGAATGCCCATTCCCCTTTTTAATTTGTCTTTAAAGTCTTCCCATTTCATGTTATTTTTCTTTCAGTTCGATGTTTGCTTCATATCTTCCAGATCGTGCTCCTCTTTGGTCGGTTTATAGTTTGCCACGTTCTTCAAGATATGATTCAACATCTGAGTAGTCGTAAGATCTTTCTTTGCTCCAAAGCCAGCATAATACTTATAGGTCATTTTAATCTCTCCTTGTAGGGCTTCTAATGCTTCTCTATCTACCCGAGACTCAAGATCAGCCTTATTGAGTATAGCGAATAACTTTCTGGTGGTATTATACATTGTAATGTCTTCAGTATCCTGATAAAAATCAGGTATCACATTTTCGATATAATCGGCGGTGTTCATGACATCATTGACTAGTTTCGTATATTCATTAACATAATAAGCTACTCGCTCAGGAATACTTTCATAGGTATGTGCAGGAATATAGCCTACAGGCAGTTCATAGAGTGTTTTGTCTAAGACGCTCCACAAGTCTCCAATGATGTCGCTTTTCGTCTCGCTATTTTTAGCGTGGGTTTCGCAATTAGGGCATTTTTTCATAAGTAATTTGGTGTGATATTTTTCATAACAGGTCATACATGTTTCATAACGATCCGTGAAGAGGGTGTCATTGCAGTCTTTGCATTTTTTCATATTATTCGTAGCCGAGTTTTTCTGTGTGAATCCAACGGTAAATTACTTGATCATCTTTATTAATCTCTTTAATCATAAGGCCATTTTCAAACGCTTCTTTATGAATATCTTTAACTGCTTGACGATATACAATAGTATTTTTTGGAAAGAATGATATTACTAAGGCAAGGATTGCCATTCCTAAACAAACACCAACACCCAAACACATTAACGGGCTATCTTGTTTCATAAATTAAGTTCTTTTTTGGTTTTCTCGTTTTGAAGTGCAACCATTTCTTTAAATTTTTGTAGTTGTGCTGCTGGAGGTTGTAGTTCATCCCATGATGGCGGAATTGCTTCGCCTAGTGCGTATGCGGCTTCTCTCCAGCCATCACGTTCTTCAATCAACTCAGCTACAAGTTTAGCACGCTCTTTCAAGTCAGGGCGGTCACTAATGATTTGCTTTAGTTTTACTTGATTGTCGTGAGCGGCTTTCCACGCATCACATTCACGTTTAAGTTGATCTCGTTGCTCGGTGACAATTCTTGTTTTCTCGATTTGCTTGCACACTTCACTAAGTTTATCATACGCTAATTGCTCCCACTTATCTAATTCCTCCTGCGTAGTTGTTGCTTTTCTCAGTTCGATCATTTCTCTTTCAATTTCTTCGCTTATATATCGTGGAACCCATTGATCGGCAAATCCATCGATATGACGAGCAGCGGCGTCTGTTTTTGGTGTGTTGCTCATGTGTATATTTTGTAATTTACAATAGATAGTATTTCTGATAAGCTTTTGATTCCTTCTTTAAGTTTTGCATTCTCAGAGGCAAATCGAGCGTTGGCTTCACGAAGGTTAGCTAGGTCAGCTGGTAGACATACCATGTCTTTATGCTCTACAAGTCTATCGGCATAATCTTTTGCTTCGGCAAGTTCAATCTTCAATTTTTCATTTTCTTCAGATAGCCTTTTTATATTATATGTATCACCTTTGACTACAGCTTCAAGTTTTTCACACTTGATTTTCCATACTTTATTTTGATTAATAAGATGCCTGTTGTCGGCTTCAATTTCTTCAAAACGATCAAGTATTATTTCTGCGGTTGATTTCATATTTTAATTTCCGTCTTCTGGTCCCGTACAGAAGAGTGTATCAATTTTCTTTAGATTAGCAAGGATTACTTCTTGATTCATACTAATATTTCTGGCAATGAAGATCTGATGACAAATATGCGTAAGCAATACAAGTTGTTCTTCTTGAGTGTAATTTTGAATCTGAGTTAGTCTTCCAGTTGGAAGTTTTGTGTGCTTTTTCATGTCTTATTATATTGGAGTTCCCTTAATCAAGACCGTCGAGCCGATTAATAATTTCAGTGAGCTCTTTGATTTGTTTCATTGCACGATCATAATCAGCTTTTGCTACGAAGCTCTTATATTTGGATGTTCCTACAGAGGAAGTAGTTGGAATCCAGAATTTGTGAATCTTGACTTTCATATTGTGGTTGAACCGTAGTAATATTCCAAAAATGCTTTGACACGAGCCAATGATTGAAACGTAGTGGAATCTGCCAACCACATTCCGCCGCTGGTGCCAGTGTTCGGGAGACGTTTATAAATTGTCTTTCCGAGATATTGGGAATGTTTCTTGTATTTTGGAGCGAGTGTAATCATAATGTGGTGGTTTGCCTTACGAGATTATTATACACTAAAAAATCCCACATGTAAAGGACTTTTTTCAGTAAAAATGCATATTTTTTCATTTTTGTTGGTAATCAACGAGTTACAGAGGCATAAAAAATCCTAGGGCCGCAAGATTTTGCAGATTCCGAGGATTTTTGGCAGTTACAAGGGTATCCTACCGTATTCAGGGCCTTTGTACACATCTTTTTACATAAAAAGCGAAAATACTTTGGCTCATGGAATCCAATGAGCTCATTTTTTACCTTCCCAATCGAAACTCCACATATTGAAAAATGGCACATCACGTTCAGCGTCATAAGGCTCGATCTCTTCTAGCCAAACATATGACGAAGAGGAATTAAGTTGAGTTTTACGCACGGTATATTCCTGTCCAATGACAAGATACTTTTGATCGTCTACTACATTGGTAAACCATGCGTGCGTGCAAGGTTGAGTAAATGTAATCTTTTGGCCATCTTTCGGGAGTCCCATTCTTTCTTTATCTTTTTCAAATACGCTCATGCTTTTTCTAATACGCTCAGTGTTTTCAAAGATGTTGCCGATTACCTCAATATCCTCCTCGCCCCAAATTCCCCGAATATCATTTTTATTAATCCAAGTTAAAAAAACACCCTTCATCAAAAATCACTTTGCCAACAAAGTTTTCATTTATGTATTGATCAGATGTCGCTTTTACAATATCGCCTTCATAAATCTCAGCGCCATTCTTATCTTTTAGACCAGTGTATTGTTCAAACACAAATCTTGATTCATCAGTAAACAATGCATCATAAAAATTAAAAGCTATTTTTTTAAAATCCATTCCCTCTCCCTCACCCCAATAAAAATCACTCTGATTATCCCAGACTCTAAATTTAATTTCTCTGTTCATGCTTCTAATAGTTCACTGTTCTCAAAGATGTTGCCAACAACTTCATAATAAACATTCTCTTCTTTTGGGCAGTTAGCCACCAAGGGAATATAATTACCATATTTATCGTCGCCGATTGCATGTCTACCAGACGTGTTTAAGACAAACCCAACAACAAATGGGGAGAACACAACAGGAGCCAATGGACATTCGTGATATTTTACAATATCTCCCTCATAAATCTCAACATTATTCTTATCTTTTAGGCCAGTATATTGCTGAACGAGATATTCATTGTCAGGGACTCTAATCATATCATTTTCTACAATATCTAAAAAATATAAATCACCATCAAAATCAAAAAACCATTCATCTTTTGTAAAGAACTTCTCTGAGGTCTTTGACCACACTCTAAATTTTAGTTTTCTCATGCTTTTAATAGTTCACTGTTCTCAAAGATGTTGCCAACAATCATATAGCCTTCAGAGGTGGTCCAATCGCTAAGAAATTGAAATGCACCGCAATCTCGATTTGCACTATCATATGCAAAAAATCCAAAACCGCTCCCTTCAGGTTCATATTCAACCTCCTCGTGATGAGAGTGATTAAAAATTTCTAAAATGTCGCCTTCGTAGATGTCTATACCATTCTTATCTTTTAGACCAGTGCATTGTTGAATGACGAGAGGAGATTCATTGATGTGTGTAAGTCCATCAAAGTAATGATCTGGTTCTGGTGATGGTATATACTCACCATTGCAGTTTACATAGTCTACGATTTTTCCAGTAAAAATATCAAGTACCCAGTTACTACTAGCGTGTGTACCTCCGTCATCGGCACTCAACCATCGTTTATATTTTTTAGTCCAGACTCGGAATTTAATTGTTTCTCGGTTTGTCATAATTTAATGAATATAAATTGCTTCACAGTCAAACGGATCATCATCACGATCAGCAACTTCATGTTTACCATAATACCATTCGGTATACACATTAAGTTTAATCTTAACGTCAGCTGCATATTCCGCTTCATTGACTCCATCCTCATATCCAGAAACAATAACCATCGTTTCTGGATCATAAGCGCTTAGTTTTTCAATCAGTTGTTTTACGGTCATGAATTATTTTCTTTGTAAATGATGATGCATAGCAGGATTATAATAATTATAAAACACATATTATGTCCAAAGGTATTGATGATATTGAACAATGATGTTCATGGCCCACAAGTCTTTTTCTTCGATTAGTTTTTCGAGACGATTTGTTTCGGCATATGCTTCTGCGTATGGCATTCCATAAACATCATCACAACTTCTCATTGAGAATAAATCTTTTTTGGGGCATAACGGAATTGGATGAGAGTTGTCGTGTGCTGCTTCAAGTTCTGTACGCTCAGTCTTTACGTAGTTATAAACTGCACGAAGAAGAGTGTCTCTTGTTTTTAAAGTATTAATATATTCTTGAGACACGTATCCCGCTTTAAGATCCTCACTCCAGTCTGTTTGATCCCGAAGACCCTCTTCCTTTTCTACATAATGAATAAGACACTCAAAAAGCAAATGTGGTATGAGTGTTGTCTTATCACACCATGTATTTGGAATGCTTTTGGTTAACCACTTTTGTCGTGGATTAAACGATGCAGAAATTTGATATTTCAAATCCCACCAGAAGAAACTGTTAAAGATTAGTGAGGGGTGCTTAAACACTCTCAATGGATTGGTTTTGTATGTGTGAATCATTTTTTTATTGTTATTTAAAAGAGTCGTAAATAAGCCAAAAACCTGCGATCAAAACAGGTATAGCGAAAATCATTTCAAATGTGTCGATGTTAATCATTTAGCCCATACTTTCTATGGTTTCATTTCTTACTTTTTTAATGTCAGCCAAGACATTTTCTGCTCGTCGCTGCAAAGCGTCACGGCAGTAGTTGTACGTGCCATCTGGACGAGGACCAGATGCTACTAAACGAACGAAACTATGAAGCTTTTCATATTCAATAAGGTCGTTGATTTGCATAAGTGATAGACTGTCTTTCATATGATTATTATACCAAAGTTCCGTTATCTTCTATTTGCCAATGGTGCGGAGAAAAGCTTCTGCGCGTTGTGCGGCGGTGGCAAATACGATGTTAGCAACAAACTTTTGGAGTGCGTCCTCATAAAGCCGAATGGTTTGCGCCCCAGCCTTGATGATGATGGACTCGGCTGCTGCCATCGCGTTGAGGTCGTTGATGTAGTCGGGGAGTTGATGGATTAAATACCATTTTTTCTCTGGCGCAGATGCTCCACATCCAAGGTCTTTTGGTAATGGTATTTTTTCCCACCCACACGCTTTCGCGATGGCGATCCGTTGTGCTTCAGGATTCATGGTTTTTTCTTTGATAGTTTTAGTGCGATTGCTTTGTTTATCTAGGTATTGTTCGTTCGTCATATGATTATTTTAACATAGTTCCTTCGGAAGGTAAACAAGAAAATGTTAAATATTCCAAGTAGTTTCTGTCACAGAATCACCGCATGTCTCACAGTAACCATCCTCAGTTTCACAAGAGTCATATTGGAAACAACCAATCAAATCGTCAAGGCTGACAGTATTATCTTTTAACTCTTCCTTGAATTTCTCGCAGAGATAATCCACAAACTCATTGATCTGAGACTCGCACATTGGTTCAAATTCGCCATAAACGTTTTGACCATTCACCGTAGTGCCAAATGATGTACATCCCTCACTTTTAATAATTTTGTATTTTGTTTTCATATCAAATCAATCCTAAGATTTTCTTTTCTTCATCAGTTAGTTTATCTAAAGCGTTTTCTCTTTTGTCAGCATATGACAATTCAGCGGTCAACTCATCTTCATCAGCTTTAAATTCTTTAAAAGAATTATACAAAACAATCAATTCTGTATCTAAAGCCTCTGCAAATTCAATAGAGCAATATGTAGGTAAATATGATTCACGCAATTCAAGTAGCATATGGCAATAACCTCCAGTTTCGCAACCGTCCCAGCTTGCTAATTCATCTAACTCTTTAATAATTTCTTCTGTGATTTTCATAAATTGTGTTTCATAATTATTCAATAATACGTAATGTGAAGTATAAAGCGATGGTCAGATATGCAATGATTTTAATTTTGCGATGTAAAGAATCTGTGCAGTACGAAATACAACATGCGCATCCAAAAGCAATTAAAAATTTCAATAACCAAAGAATGCTCATTTTAAGATTCTTTGTAAGATGGGACAGTCAGTATAGTAAGAATCGAATGAATATACTTTGCCCCCGTGGAAAATATAACGGATACTATCAATCTCCGTATCACGATTCACAAAGAAAATTTCTTCACCATATTCTATACGTCGGCAAGCATGAACGTCCGATAGGAAGTCATCCTTCCAATTTTTTGGTTCTCCATTGTGTGTATAAAAATCTTCAAATGAATATTGACATGCAACTAAGCTGCCGTGCAAGATACATTCAAACAATACTTCTTCTTTAAAGCGGTCAAAATTAACTGCAAATTTTTCCATAAATTTAGTGTTGCTTAAAGTAAATGATGATTACAGCAATCACTGCAGCAATAACCCAAATGATTACTTTACTTTGTTTGCTACCATCATTTAATTTGTCAACCTTAGCTTCCAAACTTTTTAATGCATCATTTGCTTTTTGTTCAATTTCTTTTTCTGTAATCATAATTTTTATTATATCGGTGTTCCCTTTATCCAACAAATCCGTTAGCCCTCTTCTCCTCCATCGCGACGCGATGCATTTCATTGACACTGTCTAGGGCCATCTTGATGAGGCTTGTCTTGAGAAGTTCGCTAGCTGTGTCAGCTGTGTCAACTGTGCCAATGGAGAGTAAATTACGCAGGTATTGAAGATCTACAATGTGTTGGTCTTCACGCCAATCGGTACGCTTGAAGAACTCATCCTCAGAAATAGATTCTCCGTTGATGCACCATGCTTCTTTACCATTAGCGCTTTCAATTGCTGGACCATCAAGCCGATGATACTTACCATCAACTAGCCATTCTTTACCTCCATCAGCATATTCAATTGCTGGACCGTCTTCACGGTGAAGAATTGTCTTAGCTTTGTCTTTGTAGTACTTCTTTGTACCGTTCTTTAATGTCTCGATGTATTGTTCTTGCATACTTTTATTATATTATTGTTCCTGTCACTTTACAATCTTGATCTTACCAACATCAACACCAAACTTAGCAGCAATGTCTTCAAGTGTCAACTCTAGTGTTGGTGCTGTGAGAGCATTGAATTGTTCTTCAGTGAGACGTTTACCATCAACATACCATGCTTTACTTCCATTAGCATATTCAACTGCTGGACCATCAAGACGATGAAGCTTACCATCTAGCCACCATGCTCTACCTCCATCAGCCCATTCAATTGCTGGAC
>Ga0207909_1000178_pt1 | contig 24715 bp, 20 predicted proteins | sample LakMenEpi05May10_FD_150672 | JGI IMG/M metagenome (GOLD analysis project Ga0207909, IMG submission 150672) | Freshwater microbial communities from Lake Mendota, WI - 05MAY2010 deep hole epilimnion (SPAdes) | ecosystem: Environmental > Aquatic > Freshwater > Lake > Epilimnion/Euphotic zone ...
CCAACCAAAACAACTAGCACTAGATCGTCCGTCTCAGTTACAATCTCAACTGGATGGGTTAGACGCAGAAGATCCCAACAACGCAGAGTTGATTGCAAAATTGAATAGAGAAATTGCAGAAGCAAATATCGTGGTTGAAGATGAAAATTATTCCGTACTAGAGAATGATGTTAATTACTTCTTCTTTTATCAATCTAAATTAAAAGAGTTTATTGACGAAAGGGCTTGACTTTTCTCCAAAATTATAGTATAATGAATTATGTTTAAAACGATATATGATTATAAAGATTTCGCTCAGTCAACTACGAACGAAGATGGTAGCAGAGTTTACGTTAATGCCTCTGGTGTAGCGTATCCTTCTGCTACCACCGTTCTTTCTGTATTAAGTCGAGACGGAATTGCCAAATGGCGTGCTCGTGTTGGTGCTGAAGAAGCAGATAAAATCTCTAACAAGGCATCCACCCGTGGAACCAAGATTCACTCTTTAACAGAGACATATCTCAAAAACGAAGATCTAAAAGAAGCGTATACGAGTACAAACGCATCTTTGCTTGACCTTGAGATGTTCAAGAAATTTCTACCCATTCTTGATCCCATCAGTAATATACATTGTCAAGAACTTGCTTTGTATAGCGACCATCTGCGCATGGCAGGTCGAGTTGACTGTATCGCCGAGTATAACGGTCAACGAGCAGTCATTGACTTTAAAACCTCAGGTAGACTGAAGAAGAAGGAACATATCAGTTCCTACTTTATGCAGACTGCTGCTTATGCAATTATGTATGAAGAACGCACAAGTATTCCTGTTCCTAACCTTGTAATTCTGATCGCAGTTGAAGATGAAGAACCACAGGTGTTCATTGAGAAACGTGATAACTGGGCAAAGGAATTGCTTAGAACTCGTGATTATTATGAAAATGGTTACTATTTAACTTGACTTCTGAAGAAAACTATAGTATAAATATAATATCAGTTGTTGACAAAGACTGAAAAGTTCTAAGGACTCGGGGGCAGTACCCGACGCCTCCACCATAGACACACAGATCAAGTCCTTAGCGGGATAAGATCAAAGTTTAATGATGTAAGTTTGGAAAACAGAAGTACAATGTTTTCTATAGACAGATCGGGCATTAAACACAATAAAGTCAACGACCGATACGGGCGTGTGTCTATGATGGGGGCGAACTAGGATCGACTGGAACACAATAGGAAATTCGAGACTGATTGACTGGCAAAGTGCCATAAAAAGTAAATGCAAACGATAACGTTGCCTTTGCGCTTGCTGCGTAAGCAGTAAGTCATTGGGTTTTCGGCGGTTTCCCTCGAAACAGAATAAACCGCCAACCGTTCTAATTTAGAGTTGAAACGAGACTATCAACGGTCTCAAAACCCTAAATATAATGCACCTCCAAGGAAAAGTGCCCAGTGTAGGGAGTCACTGGTTAATCCTCTCTCCAGTTTAACAATCCGAGGAATAGTAAATGCCTTCCTTTAATAAGAAGACATTGAAAATTCTTTCTTCAATTTTACTGATATTTGTAATATATTGTGTAGTTTTAAGTTATGCAAAAGAAAGAATCGAAGACACCGCAATGGCACACACTGTCGGTGGATATGAAAAAGTCCAAAGCGTAAAAAAACAACAAGAAGAAATAATCCAAAAAAACATTAAAAAAGAAAAAAGGAAGTACCTGTCAAGCAACGCAAAAGCAATAACATGCCTTGCTGATAATATTTACTACGAGGCAGGTAATGAACCAAGGAATGGTAAAATCGCGGTTGCTGGTGTAACAATGAATCGTGCACGCAATCCCAAATTCCCATCAAACGTTTGCTCTGTCGTTTATCAGAGAACAAGTAGGGTCTGTCAGTTTAGTTGGACATGTATGCGCCGACCTGCTAAAGACCCAGTATTATATGCTGAAGCAAAAGATATTGCGAAAAAAGTATTGACTTCCGAGATCAATACGCGTATAGTTGTTAATAAGGACGTTCTATTCTACCACGCAGACTATGTTAGTCCAGGGTGGAAGTTACAGAGGGTTACTAAAATCGGTAGACATATTTTTTACGCAGGATAGATTATGGTAACGGAAGTAATTCCAATAACTGATGAGTTTTTAATAACTAAGCAATTTAAGACGGCAGCAGAGTTCTCCATCTTTATTGAGAAACTTGCAAGAGACTCTAGAACACCCTGTATGGATATTCTAATAGACTATTGTGAGAAACGAAATATTGAGGTAGGCTCTGTTGCTAGTCTTATCAGCACTTCTCTCAAAGAAAAGATTAGAGTTGAAGCGCAGCAACTCAACATGTTAAAAAACGACGATGGAGTTTTGCCTCTCTGATGGACTCACTTCAAGTGTATCAATTGTATCTCTCATTGAGATTACATTTCACCAGACCTGATTTTGATATCACCAAATCCCGTAAAGGGGTAAAGGTTTCCAGAGAAGCATTCCTAAAACGTAAAGACTTGTTTGCTCTGCGTAAATTAGGAGAGACAAAACAAAAAACTGAGATAATTGATTTTCTAGTTGCCAATTTTGTTTCTGGTAATCAGTGGGGTGGTGTGTTTGATGCAGAGGCAAATGAAGTCTATGCAGAGTGGCAGATACGAATGCAGAAATTAGGATATACTTTTAAGCAAGATATTCAAACTCTATACGCAGACGGTAATCCATTCGAAGTAATTGATGGGCAACACCCCAAGGTATTAAAACTTTATCTTGGTAAAAAAATATCTCTAGAATCTATTGCTATTTTAGCAAAAATAGGTATAATAGAGAATATAGATTATAGTTCTTTATCGAATGATTTTATTTGGAATGACTTCGTGCATTTGGTAAAGAAGTATAAACCCTTTGTCAAAATAGACAAAGAGTACTACACCCGCCAACTAAAACAGGAGATTGAGATGGTGGTAAATTAACTATGGGTAAGTCTCGTAGAAACGATTATGAAGACCGTGGTTCCGACCGCATTCGACATAATGAAAAAGACGTAAATAAAATACGTAAAAGCAAAAACAACTTGTATAAATATCTTGGTAGTCGGGAAGATGATTCCGACGACGACCCTTTTTATTATGATACAACGTCAAAATAAACATATAACGCAAACATAAGGACAATACATATGTCAAATAATTCTTTTTCAGCACTCCGCAAGAATAGCGGAAATTTCGACTCGCTCATGAAGGCAGTCGAATCAATCGCAAACCCCACTACAGAAAAGCGTGGCGATGATGATCGTCTCTGGAAACCGACTGTCGATAAGGCAGGTAACGGTCAAGCAGTGCTTCGTTTCCTCCCTGCTCCTGCAGGTGAAGAACTTCCGTGGGTTCGCGTATGGGACCATGGTTTCCAAGGTCCAAGTGGTAAGTGGTATATCGAAAACTCTCTTACTACGCTAAACAAGCCTGATCCTGTTGGCGAACTGAATTCCGAACTGTGGAACTCAGGTATCGAATCGAACAAGGAAATTGCTCGTAAGCAAAAGCGTCGCCTTTCTTACATCTCGAACGTTCTTGTTGTTCGCGATCCTGCGAATCCAGAGAACGAAGGTAAGGTCTTCCTCTACAAGTTTGGCAAGAAGATTTTCGACAAGATTAAGGACGTGATGCAACCCACGTTTGAAGACGAGAAGCCTGTCAATCCGTTCGATCTTTGGGAAGGTGCTAACTTTAAGTTGCGCATTCGTCAAGTAGATGGTTATCGTAACTACGATAAGTCGGAATTCGACGGAGCAACTCCTCTTGACGAAAATGAAGATAAGTTGGAAGAGATTTGGGGTAAGACCCATTCACTTGCTGCGTTCCTGGATCCTTCTAACTTCAAGTCATATGACGAACTGAAGCAGAAGTTGAACACAGTTCTATCTGGTGTTTCCCGTGTTGCTACGGCAGAAAAGTCTAATCCACTTGATGCTGAAGACGAACTGTTCGTTGAAACTAAGATGAAGTCTGCACCAGCAGCATCCAAGGCGAGCGATGCTGTGCCATGGAAAGAAGACTCTGACGATGACACGATGAGTTACTTCTCGAGTCTCGCGGACGAATAAAACTGAAAGGGGGACTTTTTCAAGTCCCCCTTTTTTTATCCGAAAGATCTTCTATTCTGGAATCGTTGCCAACTACTGTCTTCAGTTCTGACTGTATCCATTGGTAGAGAACCACCACCATTATTCTGTTGTGGTGCAGCAGGTTGCTGAATTACGGTTGGTGGCGGGACATTAATAACTGGTGCAGTATCTTCCTTTGCACTTTCAGTCATTTCTTTTAGATTTGCTGCAGCATTATTGGATCCTGTTTCCAAATTACTCTTAGTAACTGGATTGGTCTTAATCACACCAGCACTATTCGGTGAGAATAACTCAGGACCATTTTCTCCAACCAGATAAGAACCATTAGCAGACACTGGTCCACCTTCTGCTCTTGCTCCATCAATAGGTTCGATTGTTCCCTCGGTTGAATCTTCGTTGCCTGCTCTGGAAATATCTCTTGCTGCAAGTCCAGCATCAATAGCAACCGATGCAGCAGTTCCCAATCCAGGAAGTGTAGAAGCGACACCAGACGCAACTTCACCAGCAGCACCAGCAAAGTCTCCTTGTAGTGCTCGCATCGCACCAAATCCGAGACCAGCAACTGCACCAATGATTGGAATTTTCTTCAGCAAGGATTTACCAACTGCTTTAGCACCAATTTTAGCTACTGCTTTGCCGCCAATTTTACTTGTTGCTTTGGCAATTCCTTTACCAGCAGAAGATGCCATTGCTTTCTCAGCAACTTTTCCGATGGCACCCTTTGCCGAACCGAGCATACCCATACCACTTTGGGCAACTTTACCGAGGGTGCTTCCCTTGGCGACTTCTTTTCCGACAAATCCTGATGCTTTACCAAGCATCCCTTTGCCTTTTTCGACAACTCCCGCAGCACGATCTCTAAACACTTTACCGATTCGAGACTGTTTTGCAGCACCAGCAAGAGGGTTACCATTTTTGTCAAGCAGTTGTTGTGCGCCAAGACCTCTGTTCTTAATAAGGTCAGTCGCCTTTCCACGTAATGTATTTGCACGATCAGAGATAAAGTCAGTTGCCTTACTCTTAATTGCGTTTACACGACTGGTAACTTTCTCTGCAGCACCTTCAACAAAGTTGGTTCCTTTGCTGAATACACCCTCTGCCTTTTCAGCAAAGTTGGAAAGCCCAGGAGAATATCTTTGATTCTTCAGACCCTTCAATATTCCTTCGCCGCCAGATTTAAATCCAGCATACCCAGCAGCGATTCCGCCAAGTAGAGAAGATCCTCCTTCACCCTGTGCATCTGCATCACCTTGGGTACCTGCTGGTCCCTGCCCACCATTTCCAGTTGCAGGAGTCTCTGGTGTTACTCTAGAATTTGAGGATTCTGTTCCTCCGATAACCACCTTTGGTATAGATTTTTCTTTTGCCTCTACCTTCGCAGATGCCTTTTCAGCATTTTGTTTATCAATATTTTCCGCACGTTTTTGGGCATCAGCAGATGCTTGCTCTGCTTCTACTTCTGCTACTTTGTTACGATTCATAACTTCTTTTACGTTGGAACTTGGATCCAACTGCTTTTTACCTGAAGGTGCAACTCCAGCACGTTTTTTATCGAACAACTTGTCTTTGATTTCTATGATGATGTCTTTGATTTCATTTAAGATAGATGCAACATCATTCTTATCATCGGATGCAATTCCACCCCTAGCAGACTGAATCTTTACCTTTGGTTGTTGAGATTCTTTATACTTTGTTTCAAGAGTTTTATTAATCTCTACCATCGAAACAGGTTTACCTTCTTTTCTATACGAGATATCTTTCTCGGAAGATGGTTTGATATCCTGCTGCTCTAGAATTTTTTTCTGTTCTTCGGTAAGATTAGACATCTTATCGACAGATTTGAATTCTGCTATAGACTGTTTTGTAGATTGAGAAGTAGACTGGTTTGTTTTCGTCTTACTATTAATTGCGTCAGAGAACATTTTCTTCAACTGTTCTACTTCTGAGACCTTTTCGTTAGATTGGTTTACCTCGTTGCGAATTTCTTCTCGGCGAGATTCTTGAGAGTTGAATATGCTACCAAGAACTCCGCTTTGAGGTGTCAATCCTCTTTTGAATCCACCCATGAATTCACTACCAGCGTTTTTAAATCCTTCTTTGAACCCTTTGGTTGGCGTGCCTTCTCTTCCAGGTTCTTTTGAGTTTCCAAAAAATTGTTGCTTCAATCTATTGCCGAATGTATCATCTTCTCCTTTTAGAGTCAATCCTTCCGACTTAAATCGTTCATCCAGTGTTTGATTTTGAAGATTCTTTCCAATATCACCGAATTCTTTTGGTCCATCACTCTCGCTTCTAGCAATCATTTTTGCTGCGAGATCGTTAATATCTTTTAGAGAGTTTTTAAATTCTTCGACAGTCTTGAATTGCAATTTTGTGATTGCATCCAAGGTATCTTCTAAAAGTTTCTTATCTTGTTTCTCTAAAGATCTTAGTGTGTCGTCAGTATTCTTTTCAATAGATTCAACAAAACTATTGACTAATCTTGCGGATGCTTGTATATCTGCAGGTCTGTTTTTGTTGAGATCAAGAAGTTTGCGAATTTCAGAAAACTGTTTGTCCCTGTCGCCAGATTGCATTGGTTTTGCCCCAGAACTTGAATTGTTCTTGGCGGTTTCTATTACCTTGGCAAATCTTTCCGAAGTGGACTTAGGTTCCATTAATTCTGCTGCCTTTGCTTATCTGCTTTTTCTTTTAAATGTATTGATAATAAACCAACATAAACTTCCCTTTCCCAAGGCATCATATTTTCAAGTTCACTTAATGAGTATTTATGCTCATGCATTAAAATAAAGTTGGTCTTATAATGATTCCTCAAATTATCATGAGAAAGGGTTATTCGAAAAAACTTTCTACTCCATCAAGGAAAACAACGTTGTGTGTTGAACAACTTGGGCAATCATATTCAATCTTGTGCTCGATTCTGGGCATAGAGAGGAAGAATTCTGTAATCTTCTTAAACTGATCGGAAGTTAGATTGTCAACGAATTGCTCTACATCTTTTCTTTGGAGATCTTTGGTAGTGAAAACTTCGTCGGCAGTATATACACTGTCGATACAAGAAACAACCAGATCGTATGTTGTAGAGTCACCCTTCATATCGATTGAGGTTGGATACCTCATAATAACTCCAAGACCGTTGCCAACATCAATCTTATTTGTATGACCCTCGGTAAGCGTCGGTTTGATTGTTGTTAGATCAAGTTCCGCTGCAGTCTTGTGACCACATTCACCACAAACCAAATTAAACTCAGTTACCTGACCAATAGATTCGGATCGAAGTTTAATAAAGATATTCTGAAGTTCAAAGAATGGTAGTTCGCTGCCAGTCAGTTTACCGAAACTACAAACATCTGTAATTTCTTGCATCGCATTTAGCATCTCGCTTTGGTCTTCAGATTCCGATGCCAGAATCAGTAACTTTTCTTCTTTGACCAAAAATGGTCTGAATTTAACTTTTTCTTTAGTCCCAATCATTTCAATGTAAAACGTTGGTGTTTCCATAACAGGTAACATAATATTCTCCTAATAAATATAAAAAACTAAATTAACTAGAACCACCCTCTAGAGCGTTCTGTTGCCCAAGTAATCCGCCAACAACATTTGCACCCTTTTGCACAACATTTTGATCCTGATACCAATTCCTAAATGTAAAGGTTACTGGTATTCTAACAAATTGTGTGTTGGACCATGCCAATGAAGCAGGTGCCATTGATCTTGGCCATGCTTCTTCGATAATCCACTTATTCGTTACTTCGTCTTGTTGGTTCAATGAGTATAATTCTATTTGACATATATAATCTTCATATGGAAGAACATATCTTTTTTCTGGATCTACTATTTTGCGCATCCATGTGTCAAAATATTTCTTTACTGCCCAGTTGCTGTCACACAAAAAGGTAAACGTTGCAGATTCGCCATTGTAGTCTAGAAAGGTAGCACGATTTTCAACACGGTTGTTATACTTGTATGGTTTAGATCCCATCATTAATCCAGGAAAGATTGCTTCTTCACACATAAGTGAAATATTTTGCGTATTAGCGTTCTCTGGAGAGTTTTTCGACCCAGCAAGAAACTTCGTCGCATCGTTTATGCTAAAATTCAATACTGGGATTTTGGCATCCAAAATTTTATTGACGATGGTATTTGCTACACCATTCATGCATTTCGGTGTTCCGATAATTACTTCGAATCTGTGCGATCTTGCCAAGTCCTTCGTGCCAACTTCTGCTAGGAACTCTTTGAGTCCTTGTCCTGCCATTAGTATTTACTCCTCGAGTCTCTGAATACTTCTTCTTTTGTTTTTTTCTGGAATGCTTCAAGAGGTAAAAATATGGCACTTTTCCAGTCGGCAGGATTTATCTTCATAAATCTTGATTGAACATGTGTAGTTAAATAATGCTTGATGCAAGGTTTAACTTCGCTTGCACTGCTTATGCCTTGTAACATTTGATACGACATTCTAATTTTAGTTGTAGGACTAAAGGTTTTGGAGTCTGCAAATTTTAGCAACTCACCAAGAATCTTTCCTCTAACTAAATACGGTGCATAGTGTAGATTGATACCGTAAAACCCTCCTGGTGCTGGACCAAATGGCAGCACTAACGGGAAGGCATCATAGAATGGCAACTCATTTTTCCATTTCGGATCGTAATAGTACATATACATCGAACCAATTTCGATGTTTGACTTTAGTTCTCCGATGTCAGATTGCATGACTGAGTTCGACGTTAAACTCGCGCCGACTAATTTTTGAGCATTGCGCATATACCACCAGATAGACTTTTGTCCATCTCCAGCTTTAGCACGAAGGTTTTCGAACGGATTTGCCATAATAACTATTTATTCGTTATTCCCAATTCTTTTTCAGTTAATATAAGAAATTTCCATGTTCTATCAAGACAGAACTCGGTTGCTGCTTTCCACTTTGCTTGATTCACACCCCAAGTCATTACTTCTTGAAGAAACTGTTTTGTTTTTCTTTTTGGGATTTTTGGTTCTCGTGTAAATTTAGCAGGTTTAATTTCAATTAAATAACGTTGATTATTGACTTTGATATAGAAGTCGACGAAGTATCTATGGACTCTTCCATCAACAGGGGATCTATATGGTATCGCAAGTTCTTCTGATCCCCACTCGGAAACACTATCATTTGCATCACACCACTTCATAAACTTCAATTCATAACTTGAACGGAAAATGATGTTGGTCGGATCCCCAATATACTTATTGGGTTTTTGAATATTGTATCTACCTTTTAAGGAATCTCTTGAATAAACCATATAAATATAAGAAAATAACCAATCTAAGGGATATTTATAAGTGGCAGATAAAGAAGAATTTACTGACAAAGATCCAAGAGCGGGATTTGTTAATGGCACTGCTGGAGTTCAAGGTGCGATACGGTATCCACTTGATTTGGAAGATCAGTCCCCACATTATATTATCTTCTATCCACTAGTAAGAGAAGATTCGCGTCTCGGTAAATCCTTTAAAAATGCAGGTGCTGCCGTTTTTGATAAGAGTGCAGAAAATGTTACTGATCCAAAACTCGCTACAAAAGTGGCGGCTGCTCAGGGTGCAGGTATTGGCGCTGGTCTTGGTATCGCTGAACAGTTGGCTAAGGGTGGAGGTAAAAATGCAGGTGGGGTATCTTTACTTTCTAGACTTGGTAGTGTAGCTGCCAAAACCTTTGGGGGAGGGGTTGCGGGTGTCGTAGCTAACGCAGTGGCAGGCGGAAGTCAGGAACTATATCGAGGTGCTGGTGCGATTGCTCTTCAGATGCCTGAAAATAAAATGTCTTCTGGATATAAAGCAACGTGGGAAGCAGAAAGTATGGGTACGCTGCTCGGTGCGATCGGATCTGGTAATAGATCTTTATTGGGTGCGGCGAATCCATTAAGTCCAGATAATATGAAACTGGCACTACGTTCTGGTGGTAAACTTGCAAAAGTTTTAGGCGGTAATGTGACTGATGTCAATAGAGTATTAGAAAATAATACTAAGAGTGTGCCGAATCCATATAAAGAACAATTTTTCAGATCAATGTCGAATAGAACATTCATGTTTGAATACAATTTCGCTCCGAGAAGTTTAAAAGAAGCAGAGGCAGTTTTTAGTCGTAAAACTGGGGCGGCGGGAGATGGTATGGGAATCATTCAAAAGTTCGCATATCATATGCACCCAGAACTCAAAGACTCGGGATACTTCTTTAACTATCCATCTGAATTTTCTATCGTTTATTATAATGCAGGAAAAGAAAATACATATGTTCGTAAAATTTCGACGTGTGTTCTTACTAATATGACAGTAGACTATGGTAGCGACACTGGATTTACATCGTTCGAAGAAGGTATGCCGACACATGCTACTATGCGATTAGAATTTTTAGAACTAGAACTTATGACCGCACAAAGAGTTTATCAAGGATTTTAAAATGTATTTTAGACAATTTCCAGTATTACGAGGAAAGTTCGATGGTACCTATAAGGGTGTCACGGATATTTTCTTGCGAGTCGCACCACAAAATCCTATTAAAAAAATAGAATTTTTAGAAACAACTTATGTTCGAGATGGAGAAACTCCAGAATTACTAGCATATAAAATGTATGATAGAGAAGATTATCATTGGATTTTAATATTGATCAATAATATCGTCGATGTTCGCGAAGAATGGCCGAGAAAAGAAAGAGATCTTTATTCTTATTGCCTAGAAAAGTATGGTGAGAATAATATCTATCAGGCAGTGCATCACTACAGAACGACAGATAAACTAGTATTGCAGGGTGTACCAAAGGGAATTATTGTTGATTACGATGGAGCAAAGATTTCATCTGGTGAACATGAACCAGTTTCAAACTGGGATTATGAATTCGAATTAAACGAAGACAAACGAGAAATTAAGTATATCCCTAAGAATTTACTTGGCAAATTTGTTTCGGAATTCCAACGAATAATTAGAGCATAATATGGCAGTAGATTCTAATTCAAAATCATTATCAAATCCTGGTGACGTAACATTTAAGACTGTTGAAATTCAAAGTGTCAACGGTGACATTCTTGACATCAAAAATTTTGTCGTCGAACTAAACATCTATGAGGATATATTCTCAAACGCACTACAAGGTGTGTTGATGGTTGTAGATTCGAAAGAACTTATATCTGGGTTGCCTCTAGTCGGCGACGAACTGTTGAATATTTGGATACAAACTCCAACCTTTGGTGATGGATACGGCGACAGTATCAAAAAAACTTTCTCAATTTATTCTATTAAGAATAGAATGCTTAATGCTGACCGTGAGCAAATGTACTCATTATATTTTTGTTCTATGGAAGCAGTCAGCGATAATATCACACAAGTCAGTAAAAAGTATGAGGGTACTACAGACGAAATTGCAGACAAACTGTATACGGAGTTTTTAAAACAAAAACGCTGTTTCGGCGGTATCGATAATAAAGACGAAACCCCAATGATTATCGCAGATACTCCACATGAAGGTAAGATTGCTTTCGTAGCAAATATGTGGTCTCCATTTCGCTGTCTCAATTATGTTGCGCAGAGATCTATCGGAGCAAAACAAAAAGCGCCAAGTTTCTTATTCTATGAAACCAAAACAGGATTTTACTTCACTTCTATTGACAATTTAATCAAGAATCAGTTAGATGACAGTTCTGTATATGCAGAATATGTGTATTTACCGAAACCTGTTGATCCTACAATCGAGTTGGAAGATAAAGAAACAATACATACGGTGAAACCTGGATTAGACAAAGCATTTAGTACTGTATCAGATATTCGTTTCAGTGAACAGGTTGATATTCTGAAGTCACAAGACAATGGAAGATTTGCCAGCACTACCACAGTTTTTGATATTATGATCAAACAAGCAACGAATGCCCCGCACGATTATTCATATTCATATCCTGATATTGTTCATATGGAAAATTACAGAATTGAAAATGGTAAGGCAACATTTGATGAAGGAGCAAAGGATAATATGACATATCCTGCGAACGTAACTCGTTCAGCATTGTCTAAGCGTTTCTTCCGTCCCGTGCACAGAAAAGTTCTTACTACGAGCGACGACGATTTACTAGACTATTCACCAGATCTATGGTTGGGCATGCGCCAAAGCGTTCTTGAAGATATTTCTGGATTGCGAATGCACATCACGGTTCCTGGAAGAACGGATGCTGAGGTTGGTAAGATTATCAATTTCAAATATCCTAAAGTTGGAGATGGCGCAGATAAATCAGATCCAAAGAACCAATGGGATCCGTTCCTTTCTGGTGTTTGGATGATCACTGCTATTCACCATAAAATTACTCCAGTCGCGCACAATATGATTTTGGAAATTGCCAAGGATTCGTTCCATACAGCGTTCCAAGAAATTGATCGTGCACCACCACCGAATCCTCCTCCTCCTGCTGCTGCGGATGATCCCGAAAATTCTGGTGAACAATCTGGTGAACAAGCACAACAACAAAACGGTGCAACCCCAGCGTCTTCTGGACCAGTAAATAAACAAGGGTGGGTTCACCCAACTGGTGGCATAGGACGAATTACCAGTGCTTATGGTGACACTAGTCGACCGAAAGGAGGTTCGAACCCGCATTTGGGTATGGATATTGGAAGGCAACTTTCTCCTGCAAAGGAGATTAATGGACAAGTTGTTTATTCTGTCTTAGACGGTGTAGTTCTCTTGGCAGGATGGCAATCATCAGATCACAAGTCGGGTGGCGGGGTTCGTGTGCTCATCCAGCATAAAGACAGAAATCTGACATCCTTTTATGGACATTTAAAGGAAGGTTCTTTGATGGTTAAGGTCGGAGATAAGGTAAAGGCTGGACAACCAATTGGGCGTGTCAATAACTCTGGATCCTCTACAGCTGCCCACTTACACTTTCAGTTGCATAAAGGACTTAATGGTGCTGGTCAAAAAATTGACCCGCTTCCTTATCTGGCTCCATGGAAGGGGCGGTAATGACAGATAATTTCTTTTCAAAATGGTGGCAGTAATGACAGATAATTTCTTTTCAAATAATGATTCAAACTTCTATTGGTTCTTCGGATGTGTCGAGGATCGTGATGATCCGATGCGTATTGGTCGAGTAAAACTGCGAATTCTCGGTTATCATACTGATGATAAAGAGCAGTTACCAACTGATGATCTTCCATGGGCGATGCCAATTATGCCAGCAAACAGTGCCAGTACTTCTGGTATTGGTTGGTCGCCGACTGGTCCAGTAGAAGGTACGTGGGTGTGGGGATTCTTTATGGATGGTGCAGAAGGGCAACAACCTGCATTCGTTGGAACAATTAACGCTGTTCCTGAGAGTAACGGTAGTGGCGGTGGTAGTGGAGATGGATCTGGGAACTCACCTACCTCTGGTGGTAGTGGAGGCGCAGGTGATGGTGGTAAAGTGGATCCTGCTGAATTGGCAAAACTCAGCAATTGTGATTGTACCACGTTAGCAAAATCCCAGATGGCGAGGGGTAATAAAGCAAATATGCAAGTAATCATCAAGGCAGGGCAAAGCGCAGGGTATCCACCTAAAGCGATTGCAGGATTGCTTGCTATAGCAGGAGTTGAATGCGGATTTGTTCCTGTAAACGAGGATACTCGATATACAAATGTATCTGTTTTGAAAAAAGAATTTAGTAATGTATATAACCATCCAAATCCAGATGCATTTGCACGTGCTATAGTTGCTGGTGGAAGTGTCGCTTGTGCAAATGCTATTTACGGTGGACGTGGAGGTAATGCAAAAACCATTCCTAATACGGGCAGTTTGGTTTCTACCGACAAAAACCAAGATGGATACAAATATCGCGGAAGAGGATTTAACCAATTAACATTCAAGAGTAATTATGCCGCCTTGGGTAAAGCAATTGGTATGGGTAATCAATTGGTAGCAAATCCTGATCTGGTAAATACTATTGAAGTTGCAGCAAAGGTTCTAACTCAATTTTACTTCACGGCAGGACTGAAGAAATCACAATTAAATGACGATAACATTGGTGGTAGATTGATTAAATTGACAGGTAATGATATGAAAGGTGGTAAAGGTCCAACGAGTCATGAACAGAAAGCTGCATTATATAAGTGCTTTATGGAAAACTATACTAAGAACGGGAATTTTATCTAATGTTGGATGTTCTGCGCGATCAAGACTTATCTAAAATTCTAGATAATACCAAAATAAGTAAGGTTCTCTCTGAGATAGAAGTCAAGCAATTGATGGGATCCATCGCACAAGATGTGGGTGGTGGTGCACATTCTACGATTTCAGACAGCGGTAAGGTTGGAGCATACGGGTTTAATCTTGAAGCACTACAAACAGTTGGTGCAGTGGCACCTAATGCTGTCGAAAAAACATTAGAGAATATCAAAAAGAATATTCCTGGTATTTCAATACTGACAAAGAAAACTTGGGTTAGAGCACAGGCATCTGATCCTCTAGCGAAGTTTGGTCTTGGTGGATTGATTGGTAAAAATCTCGGTAAAAACTTTGCGCTTGATGCTCTTAATAAATTGGGACTTCCGATTCCAACGAATATTGGTAACGTTGGTAATAATCTAAACTTTGCTGCTCTCGCTGATCCAAAAATTTGGACTGCAAAACTAGGCACCGCTGCAGAAACTGCAAATAAGGTTGTTAATGCGGCAAATGGTTCTGTTGGGTCCGCAGTTTCTTCAGTTAAAAATACTCTTTCTAAAGAAGTGTCTGGTCTTACAACTAAACTTGCAGTAGTAGGAACACCAACAAAATCGAATGAAGTATTAAGCACTACAAATAAAATGGTTAAGACCATAACAAAAACACTTACTTCGTCTGCAGTAAAATCTGCGACCGAATTAATTACCAATTCAGTTAAACTTCCATCCGCGACTAAGGGTGCATTTGAATTGGTTTCCAAACAGATTGATACAAAAACATCTGCGGTTAATGAGGCAATTGATGTTTCTTTTGATCCATTCAGAATAGTACCTTCTATTGAAAACCTAACAACTGCAGTGTCTGCAGTTACCTCGTTGGTTAATACACACGAAACAGAAATCACAGAAATTATTGATGATGCTCACATCGGACAGATTACTAATCTTGGTGGTGGTGGAAGTGGATTTCTAAACGATCCATTCGCGCAAAACAACGCAATGGTTTCTCTGCTCGATAGAAATATTAAATCTCTTCTATCTTCAAAGGCGATTTCATTAGACTCTCCCAAAGATGTTATCTTAGGAATGTTGTCAGTTGCTAATGGTCAGGGAATTGACACCGCGATTAAGTTTGCTAATGGATTGATTAAGACAAGTTCTAATGGGAAAACCTCCAACGACTTCTTTGGTGTTGGGTTTTCTGCAAATAAATTATTTGACGAACTCTTGGCAATAAGACCTGGATCCCCAACAATCTCTGCACCAAATCCTGCAACACTTGCTCAGGCAAAACCAACTGTTGCCAACCAACCGACAAACGAAGGACTGCGAGATAGCAATCCTCGTATTGGATATAAAGATCCAAATAACGTTTATCCCAAGAAGGAATATCTCGAAGCAGGTAATGGTGACGTTAATGCGCTTGCTGTTGGAAAAAATCCAGGAGAAACTAAAGCACTACCACAGGATCAAACGATTCATGGTCAACATGATGCGCAGAGAACCACGTCGAAACCTATTGCGGGTAGAACAGGAGAATCTGTTTCTCAACCGAAGTCTGCCTTTGCTGCTGAGTATCCATACAACCATACATACCAGAGTGAATCTGGACACACTATGGAATTCGATGATACTCCAAATGCAGAACGTGTTTCGTTAAACCACAAATCAGGGTCATTCCTAGAAATGCGCCCAGATGGTTCACAGGTAAATAAAATTATCGGTGACGGTTATACAGTTATCGATCGCAATGGTGTTATTACCATCGAGGGTAAGGCAAATGTTCACGTTGGTGGTAGTTGTAATATTTACGTAGCAAACAACTGTAATCTTACAGTTGGGGGTAATACAAATATTGACACACACGGAAACGTCGACTGGAAAGTCGGTGGCAACATGAACCTTGCGGTCAAAGGAACTTTCGCCACTCGCGTCGATGGCGATTATTCTATGGATGTGAGCGGTGATATTGATTCAGCAACTTCTAAATCATATAGACTTGGTTCTGCAACAAGCGTTGACATCCTCTCAAATGGTAAAATCAATATCGATGCGTCCTCTGATATTAACATTAAGTCTGACGCGAAGGCGAACGTCTTTGGCGCAGAGACAAACATCAAGGCATCTGGTAAGACAAATATCCAAGCAGGTTCTACTATGAACGTCAAGGGTGGTGGTGCTACCAATGTTGATGGTGCAATCATCACAGTAAATCCTGGAAGCGCAGGTTCAGCAGTAACAGCATCAGATGGGACTCCTCCTGATATTACTATTGTCGCAGATCCAGTGTCACCGATGAATCCGAGCGAACCAGAATTTGTTGGTGGTAATGGTGGTGTTTCTCCAGAAGAAGCAAAGGGTATGGATTATGATGGCGAAGATGGCATTGCAGATAGAAACGCTGCTGGTATTGAAGATAGTGCGACTCCAGGAGAAGAAGGATCTAGTAATTTAGTAAGTGGAAGGGTTGCACCTACTGCATGTAATGTAACCAAGTCTGGAGTAAAACTTCCAGATATTAACATCTCAAATGGTATTAACTATGGAATGAAAATCTCTGATAAGTTTACTCTGAAAGACGTTATGGTAAAGGGTAAACTACGAAATTATGGTGGATTCAGTAAAGCAGACATGATTGCAAACATGCGCTGCTTGGCAGTAAACTGCTTGGATCCAATCAAAACTAAGTTCCCTGGAATGTATTTCACGTCAGGATTTAGAGATTATATTCCATCTGGTGGTTCTACGACCTCGCAGCACATGCTCGGGCAGGCAGTGGATATGAAATTCAATGGAATGACAAAGGGTCAATACCACGATGTAATCGTCCCGTGGATTGTCAAGAACGTTCCATATGACCAACTTCTTCTTGAGTATCTACCATCTGGCGGACATTGGATTCATATCTCGTTTAAAGAAAAAGGCAACAGATATCTGCACTTTACCATGTATAATCATAAACGTGTTTCGGCACCTGGAACTTTCAAAAAATACTAAAAAGGCATATAAATAAGTATTATGAAGACAGTCAGAATATACAAAGATTTAGATCTTTCCTTTACTCCGCATCCTGGAACGGGTGATGTGGGGATGAAGTTTGACATCAATTCAGTAAAGCAATCGCTTAGAATATTGTTGTTAACTTCCAACGGAGAAAGACCGTTTAACTATATTCTTGGTTCTCCGATTTATAAGATGTTGTTTGAACCTATGGATCTTATCACTGCGAATATGTTAGAATCGCAAATAACACTTCTAATCAAACAGTTTGAACCTAGATGCAATCTTCAAATGGTTGAAGTGTCACCAAATTTCGACCTTAATCAGTATGATATAAACATCAGATTCTATGTAGTTGGTACTCCTGGTCCAATTACCTATTCAACATTCTTAAAGAGAGCTCGCTAAATGGCAGAACTTAGAGTAACAGAACTTGATTTTATGGGAATCAAGCAAAACCTGAAAGAATATCTTGCTTCTCAGGATCAATTTTCAGACTATAATTTCGAGGGATCTGCTATGTCAGTTCTTCTCGATGTTCTTGCGTATAATACGCATTACAATGCTACACTTGCGCACCTTCTTGCGAATGAAATGTTTCTTGATAGTGCACTGAAGAGATCTTCTGTTGTGTCGATTGCAAAGTCAATGGGGTATTTGCCGAATTCTCAGCATAGTGCAAGAGCAGTAGTTGATCTTGAAATAACTGCTGTTGCAAATTATGGTCCAGAATCTCTTACTTTATCTAAGAATACTTCCTTTACGGCGACAGGAATTCCTACAGATTTATCTCCATCTGGTATATACTCATTTAGACCAGACGATGATTATACTGTTAATGTATATGATCAAATAGGAACAAGCAAAACATTTCTATTTAGTGATGTCAAACTAATTGAGGGCAACAGAGTTTCAAACCAATTTCTTGTAGATACAACCAATCTCTCTGGTCCATTTACCATTCCAAATAAGAATGTTGATATTACGACAGTCAAGGTTTCTGTTCAAAATGATGAAACTACTACCGCATTTAATTATTCAGACACGTACCTTAACATCGAAAACAACAGTAGTGTTTTTTGGATCGAACTAGACTATGATGGTTTATACCAAGTTGTATTTGGTGATAATATTCTTGGTAAACAATTAGAATATGGTAACATCGTTACTGTAGAATATTTTGTTGGTTCTGCTGATGGTGCAAATAATCTCTCGAATTTTTCAATGCCTACTACTCTTACTGGATCAACAGAAACTAAAACAATAACAACGATTGCACGTGCTTCTGGTGGAGCACAAGCAGAGAGCATCGATAGTATTAAATTTCATGCTCCTAAATTCAATACAACGAGAGATCGAGCAGTAACTGCTGATGACTATGCAACCCTAATCAAAAGAAGTTTTCCTGGGATTAATTCTATTTCTGTGTGGGGAGGAGAGTTAAATGACCCTCCCATTTATGGTAGAGTATTTATCTGCCTAGATCCAGTTGCAGGAACTGTTATTACAGACAATGATAAAGACATAATTTTAAGAGATATTATTGAACCAAAAAGTGTAGTTTCGATTCAAGCGATCTTTATTGATCCGGAATATACATTTATCAGTGTTGATTCGACAATTAAATATGATCAGAAGCAATCTTTAGAAACTTCAACCGAACTTGCTGGGCGAATAAGAACAAAAATCGAAGACCACTTTGACCTTAATTTGAATAAACTCGGTAAAGATTTTTACTTTTCAAAATTGAGCGCAGATATTATGGATACTTCTAATTCGATTATTACGAATAAGATTGATCTAACTTTACATAAACGGTTTACAGGTGTTGTAACAGATCAAAATTCATTTAAACTGAATCCTACCTTTGGACACCCTGTACTACCAAACAGTTTACGTTCAACATATTTTAACACATTCTTAAATGGTGCATATTATGATGCATATATGGTAGACGTTCCTGATCAATCTCCACCCGATCCAACAGGATCTGGAACAATTTACCTAAAAGAAATTGGGACTGATACAGTTCTGTCTTCTAGTTTTGGGACAATAGATTATATTAATGGCAAAATACTTGTGCCAAAAGTGTTTTTTATCTCTCTATTAGGTGGTGCAGATGCATTCAGAATATACGTCAAACCACAAAATGTTACATCTGATATTACTACAAAGATTATAACAAGCAGCATTCCAGTTGATAATTATAATGGAGCAGTTATCCCCCTTCCTTCCAGAAACTCTTTGTTAAAATTGGATGTAGATAGTGCTGCGAATGTCGCCGCGAATATTACTCCAGGTCTCCAGGTAACGGTTACAACATAATGAGTTTAATACCATCATACGAGAAAGTTGTTACTGGGTTTACTATAAACTCGGGTGGGAGCAACTATGCCTCACCAACTATTGATATTGATGGTGGCGGTGGTATTGGCGCAACTGCAGAAGCAACTGTTGTTGGTGGTAAAATTACTGCGATAACTATTACCAATCAGGGATCTGGTTACTCCACTCCACCTGTAGTTACTGTTGTGGGTGGAGGTGGAACGGGCGCAGACATTGATGCGATTATTGGCGATCTTCCATATAAGAATAAATTAGAATTTCTTATTCAGGAACAACTTCCTGAATTTGTTCAGAATGAATATGCAGGATTTGTAACTTTTCTAGAAGGTTATTATCGTTTCCTTGATCAATCTGGAGAAGTAAATAATTTTCTATTAAATGCCAGAGATTATTCTGACATTGATACAACACTAGAAGTATTCATTGATCAGTTTAGAAAACAATACGCAGTAGACATTCCGAAGAATGTCCTTGTTAATCAGCGCAGACTTGTAAAATTAATTAGTGATTTTTATGAATCTAAGGGTGCAGAAAATTCTATCGAACTTCTGTTCAAGATTCTTTATGATGAGACGGTGGAATTCTTTTATCCTTCGACGCACATCTTAAAAGCATCTGATGGTGTTTGGATCGAAGACGTTGTAATTAGAATTCTTGGTGCAGATGGAGTTGATCCATTCACACTTTATGGTAAGATTTGTAATTTAGTTTATTACGAAAATACTGGTGTTCAGATTTTCCCGAAAACAATCAAAACAACGGTAACGAACGTAAAGAAACTGGCGTATACTTCACCAGCAATTTACGAATTGAACGTATCACTACCTAAAAATTCTCCACTTAAAGTTCCAGGTGCTGGTGCAGTTGCCACTTTGAACATAACTGATGGATCTGTCACAAGCGTAACTGTTGATACTGGTGGTTCAGGATATTATGCAGCACCATCAATTACTCTAGAGAATACAGAAGGACTTGGTGCAGTTCTTCGTGCGAATATTGTTGATGGTTCTGTTGATACAATAACAGTTGTTCAGGGTGGATCTGGATATGTAGAGAACGAAGAAGATATTCAAGTAGTTTTTTCTACGGATTCCGTTAGAACTAAAATTTTTCTCTCGACAAATTCTACAACAGTCTACGGTTATGTTATCCGTCAATTATCTACAGTAACCGTTGTTTCCTGTGAAGGCGAAGGTGTTGACGGAGACTGTGGTTTTAGAGTCGGACAAATCTATCAGATCGACGAACAAAGTACGGTCGGATCATATGTAATCGATCCGCCGATGTCTTCGGTTTCAGGAGGATTGATTAGTACTATTGCTACTAATCCTACTGATTATGGAACATACGATGCTGGTAGATTTAACGATGGAGTGAACGAAACATTTTTCGATCCATCATATACACTCGTCGGACGAGATAACAGAGCTTCTATTAGAATTTCCGGAATTGATGCGGGTGGTTGTGTTGATTCTGTTACCATATTCAATACTGGTTTCGATTTCGAACAAGAAGAATTCGAGGCAACTATTACATCTCCGAATGGATGTGAAGCAGTTCTTGCCTTTACTACTGGTGCCATTCTTATAAAGACAGGAAGATTTAAAGATTCTCGTGGTATGTTGTCTAACATCAACAAACTACAGGACAACTATTATTATCAGAACTACTCATATGTAATTAAATCTGGCGTAACCTCGGGTACATGGTTGCCTATTATTAATAAAACGGTGCACCCTGCTGGTATGGCAGTGTTTGGTGAATTGAATATCACCCAGACAATCGATATGGTTGATTACATTGGTGTTCTCGAAATTCTGGTTCTTAATGAATTGTTTATTGATGTAGTAGTGCTTAACGATACGACTAGATCTGTTCACTTCTATAAAGTTCTCACCGATGCTGTTACCAAATCTGATGTTACAACCTCTCACGTATATAAGGTTCTAAGTGATACTGTAACTCTGTCTGATGCGACAGAACTATTATTTGATGTTGGTATCTATAATCCCGCAGATGATACTACCTCTACAGTCGATTCGTTCGATCGTGTTGTGCAATATGTCAGAGTGTTTAATGATGCGTTCTATACCTCAGAAACCACAGCGGTTGACTTCGGCAAAACTCTTGTAGAAGATCCAGTTTGGGTTACCAGAGATTTTTGGGCGGAAATAGACTATAGTGGAACGGAATTTGCATGGAACCCAGAAGAAACGATTGAAGTTGATTTCGCAAAGGTTCTTGCTGATGCAGCAACGGCGTCTGAAGCAAATGTATTTGCAGTTTCGAAAGTAATAACACCTTCTTATGTTACTCCGTTTGATAACGCCAGCGCACTTTATGGCACCACCTTTGATATAACTAGCGGTGGTGGTGCTTATACTATGACTATTAGTATCAATAGTGAAGGTGTTATTACTATTGTTTCTGGGTTTGGAATGCCATTTGGTTATTATGTTTCCGTCGGAGGAACTACATTTGAACATATAGCAGGTGAAGATGCTGTTATTGCAACCGACTCGTTTGGTAGAACTGTAGAGTATTATAGAACGTTTACAGAATCCGTGATAACTAATGAATATGCTAATGCTGGGATCGAAAAACCCCAAGCAGAAGTGGTGACATCGGCGGAAACTTCGACCAATCATCTATATAAATATTTAAATGATTCTGTAACATCAACTGATCTAGTCGGTGTAATTCCATATCTGGTTAAAACTGATAACGCAGGTGCTACTGAATTATTAATCGTCGCAAATGATGCCGAAACAATAGAATCTATTGCTGCTACTGAACAATCGCTTATAAATATACTCAAAGGACTATTCGAAACAGTAACTGTTACCGAAAGTGGTATTGTAAACATACAAGATTATGTTGAAGGTGCATTCGGTTCGGACTTTGTGGGTCAAGCAACTTATTTTTAACTAAGAAGAAGGTAAACTCAAATGAATCTTAAAGAAAACGTAAAAGGTACTAAGGGCGAACTAAACATCGTTCTTCGCGATGCAACAGGGAATGTTACACAAGAAGTAACTGTTCCCAACCTTGTTGTTGACACTGGTCTTGCATATATTGCTTCACGCATGAAAGATACCACTCTTTCTGCAATGTCGCACATGGGCGTTGGTGCTGGTACAACAGACCCAGCAGCAGGTAATACTGCTCTGGAAAGTGCGCTTGGTGCACGTGAAGCTCTGACTTCAACAACTGTTACTGCTAACGCAATTGAATATGTTGCAACTTTTGGTGCAGGTTCAGGCACTGGCGCTGTTACTGAAGCAGGTATCTTCAATGCCTTGACTTCTGGAACAATGCTTTGCCGCACAGAATTTGCTGTCATCAACAAGGGTGCGTCAGACAGCATGACAATCACTTGGACGGTTACAGTATCGTAATATAACATGCCACTTCTTCTAAGATCGCAGGGAAGACAAGAAATAGCAAGAAGCGTTTATCGTGACATCTATAACGAGAACGACTACTACTATTTCTTTGTCTCCCGAACTCAAGAATGGGCGGACGAGGAGGATCCAGAGCAACCAATTGACTCTGTATCATACTCAAACACGTCCCACAGAAACATGTTGTTTGTCAAAAGAATTCAGGCAAATGATGCGGTCTTAATGGCACCCAGACATAATTGGGCGCTAGGTACAGTATACGATCAATATGATGATGCGTATGGCGAAACAGATGCTAATGATGATTTAATCACGCCATACTCTGCGGGGTCTACAACACTAAACACTGCCGTGTTTTATGTTGTCACCGATGAATATAACGTATACAAATGTATTAGCAATGGCGGAGATTCTGAAAGTACAGTAAAACCAACAGGAACAGATACTAATACATTTGAAACATCAGACGGGTATATTTGGAAGTTTATGTTCAGAGTTGAGGCAGGTGACGTTACCAAGTTTTTGACTACAACACATATTCCTGTCCGTAAAATGGCAGGTCTTGGTGAACCTCAGTTTGATGTAAATGGTTTTATAGACAATATTTCTGTCACTTCTGGTGGATCTGGTTATTCAACGGCACCGTATGTTGTAATCCAAGGCGATGGTAAAACTGCTCCTACTGTATCTATCGATAGTACAACTGGTCAAGATGCCGCTGCGTTCTCTATTTGCTCAACCGCTGGCGATCCTCCTGTAGATATTGTTTCTTCAATTATCGTAACAAATGGCGGATCGGGTTATAGATCTCAAGTTTCTAAAACTTTTAATGGATCTTCTTCTGCTGCAGTTTCAGTTTCAAATAATACGATTTCTATCACTTCTCACGGGTTTACTGATTTAGATCTGGTGACATATTCAAATGGTGGTGGAACTTCTATTGGTGGTCTTTCGAATGATAGACCATATTATGTGATTTATATTGGCGCGAATACAATTAAACTCGCCACATCATATGAAAATGCTGATAATGCTGTTGCCATCGATCTAACTTCTCTTGGTACTGGCAGTTCACATACACTTACATTCGAAGGAACTACGGTATCCCTTTTGGGTGGTGCGGGTTCTGGTGCCACTGCTACACCAGTTATCTCTAGTGGTGTAATTACAGGAATCACAGTAACCGATGGTGGAACTGGATATGCTGGTGCTAGAGCGACTGCTGTCTTGGGAGAAGGTGCATCTGCTTCCGAGGTAGACTCAGTTACAATAAACGAACCTGGATCTGGATTCTCGTTTGCGAATGTTAGTTTTATTCCTGTTCCTGGCACGATAACTGCTACTGTTGCAACAAGCGGGACTGGTGGTCAGTTTACTTGCGGCAACTCAACTCTAACAGTTGGCAGCCACATTTTAATTACTGGTACACGTGCAGGTACAGGCACTATTACTGGGTACACATCAGGAACCACATATAAAGTTTCTGCTGTAACTGGTACATCACCAAACGTTACTGGATTTACCCTTCAAACTTCTGCGGGTGCTGCAATCGTAACTACTGCTGGTACTCTAACTGGTCTAACATATACAAAAGTAATCAATGAAACTGCAACAGCATCTGCAGTTCTTGGATTTACTGAAGGTGGAACTCCACAAGAAAACGTAGAAGCAGCGGCGACTCCTGGAACCATCGATAGAATCGTTATTCTTTCTGGTGGTAAC
>Ga0207909_1000179_pt1 | contig 24671 bp, 25 predicted proteins | sample LakMenEpi05May10_FD_150672 | JGI IMG/M metagenome (GOLD analysis project Ga0207909, IMG submission 150672) | Freshwater microbial communities from Lake Mendota, WI - 05MAY2010 deep hole epilimnion (SPAdes) | ecosystem: Environmental > Aquatic > Freshwater > Lake > Epilimnion/Euphotic zone ...
GTGACACCAGGGGTGGTGCTGCCTTGTCCATCAAATACACCGTACAAAAGCCCATCAAGTTCATCAGCAGTGGTGAGAAGATGGAGACCCTGGATGTTTTCCATCCAGACCGTATGGCCCAGCGTATACTCGGGATGGGCGATATCGCTTCTTTGGTGGAAAGAGCACAGGCCCAGTTTGATGATGAACAGGCCAAGAAGCTAGAGAAAAAAATCAGGAAGAACCAATTCGATTTTCAGGATTTCCTGGATCAGTTGCAGCAGATCAAAAAAATGGGCAACCTCAAAGACCTGATGGGCATGATCCCAGGTATGGGCAAGGCAATGAAAGACATAGACATCAGTGATGATGCTTTCAAAGGCGTAGAATCCATCATCAGCTCCATGACACCATTCGAGAGGTCCAATCCAGACGTCATCGACCTCAAGCGCAAGCAACGCATTGCCAAGGGTTGTGGCAGGGACATGAATGAAGTCAACCAGTTCTTCAAACAGTTTGAGCAGATGAAACAAATGATGAAGGGGATGAACAACATGCCCGCCATGCCCAGGATGGGCGGCAGGCGATAATCATTAAACGTGGAAGAATGTTTTTATGATGTTTTTCACGTTTTTTCCTGACAGTTGTTTTGGGTAATTCTTGCCTAATGCCTATATTTGCACCTCGATTCGAAACAATTTTATTCACCACCCACTAAAAATTTACATTTTTTATGGCTGTCAAAATCAGACTCCAACGTCACGGAAGCAAAAAGCGTCCATTTTATTTCATCGTAGTAGCAGATGCACGCGCACCTCGCGATGGTAAATTCATCCAGAAGATCGGTACTTACAATCCGCTCACTCATCCCGCAACTGTATTGGTAGACCGTCAGAAGTCACTTGAGTGGCTGAACAATGGTGCACAACCAACTGATACTGTTCGCAAGATCCTCTCTACCAAAGGTGTTCTTTTCTTGAAGCATTTGCTTCGTGGAGTTGACCTTGGTTTGTTTGATCATGCCACGGCAATGACCAAGTTTGAAGCTTGGCACCAGGAGCAGGAATCAAAAACAAGGGCACGTCAGGAAGCTGCCGCTCGCGAACGCCGCCAAAGGCCTCGTCAGGGTGCTCCCGTTAGCCGTCCAATCCCTGTTCAAGTTGCACAACCTGCAGAACCTGAACAAACTGAACAGCAAGACGCTCCTTCAGCTGAATAAGTCAAAAAATCAAAATCAAAAGCCTCGTTCAATACGGGGCTTTTTTATGCCATGGAAAATTATCTAAGCATTGGAAAACTTGCAGCCACCTTTGGGGTGAAGGGAGAGGTGGTATTGGAGCATCACCTTGGTGAAGATGCCAGCCTTGAGGGTGTGGTGGCTATTTTTATTGAAGAATTTACAGGTAAGTTCATCCCCTATTTCATTGCCGGCAGCAAAACAAAATCCGGTACAGAGATGATCCTCAGCCTGGAAGGAATTGAAAGCCCGGAAAGCGCCAAGCGTTTTCTCCGCAAAAAAATATGGCTAAAGGAAGAAGATGTTAAAAAAACTGCTTCTTCCACTGCACCCATCTCCATGTTGGGTTTTATGGTATATGACAAGAAAAAACCCTTGTCTACTGTGCTGGAAGTGATTGAGCAACCTGTTCAGATCCTGCTGCGCATTGAGATGGAAGGAAAAGAAGTGCTGGTTCCACTGAATGAAAGTACGCTAGACAAGATAGACCACAAGCAAGAGAAAATTTATGTAACGCTGCCCGATGGTTTGCTTGATATTTATCTAAATTGAGTTGATTTTTCCATCTCCTTATGGCTGGTCAGCAACCTTATATTGCCCATTTCGACCTGGACGCCTTTTTCGTTTCCGTAGAGAGAATTCTCGACCCTTCCTTGGTTGGAAAAGCATTGATTCTGGGAGGCTCACGGGAAAGGGGTGTGGTAAGCACTTGCAGCTATGAAGCCAGGAAGTTTGGTGTTCATTCCGCTATGCCCATGGCAAGGGCTGTAGCCCTCTGCCCTCATGCTATCGTGATGCAGGGCACCCGAGGGCAGTACAGCAAATTTTCACAATGGGTCACCGATATCATTGCCGCCAAATCTCCCCTTTACGAGAAAGCTTCCATCGATGAGTTTTATATTGACCTGACCGGCATGGACAGGTTCTTTGATCCGCTCCAGTGGACCATCGACCTGCGCAATGAAATCATTGAAACCACTGGTTTGCCGATTTCCTTTGGCCTGTCATCCAACAAGATGGTAGCAAAAATGGCTACCAATGCCGCCAAGCCCAATGGTTTTTTGCAGGTGTTGCCTGGAAAGGAAAAAGAGTTTCTTGCTCCTTTACAAGTAGGCGAGATTCCCGGTGTGGGAGAGCATATGTTGAAAAGCATGCATTCCCTGGGCATCATGACCATCAGTGATTTGTCTGCCTATCCCCGGCACCTGTTAGAACAGAATTTTGGAAATTACGCAGAGGTTTTGCAGCAAAAAGCTGAGGGTATTCATTCCGGATCCGTTCACCATTTCCATGAGGCAAAGTCAATGTCAACAGAACATACATTTTCAGAAAATACCGCAGACCAGGACTTTTTACAGGCTGAACTATTGCGGATGACAGAAAAACTGGGTCATGAACTGAGGGAAGATGGAAAGATGACCAAATGTGTTGCCGTAAAAATAAGGTATCCTGACTTTGAGACCCATACCCGGCAAATGGCCATTGCGCCCAGTTCCTACGATGATGAACTGATCAAGGTGGTCAAAGACCTGTTTGAGAACCTATACAAGCAAAAGCAACCTGTCAGGTTGATAGGTGTCAGGTTCAGCGAGCTAACATCCAGCAGTCTTCAGACCGATCTATTTGAAAACAGGGTTAGAAAAGCCAATTTGTATACTGCCATTGATGACGTCAAATTGAGGTTTGGAAAAAAATCATTGGGCCGGGGAAAGATGAAATAAAAGTCTACTAATTTTGTAGGATAATCAATTGTTCCTATATTTGAATGATTAAATCGAATCAGCATGTCCATACATTTAGGCGATACAGCACCCAATTTTACTGCCGATACAACCGAGGGAACCATTGACTTCCACACCTATCTTGGGGACAGTTGGGGGGTATTGTTTTCACATCCTGCCGATTTCACACCAGTCTGCACCACAGAACTGGGCAGAACAGCCTTACTCAAAGAAGAATTTGCCAAGAGAAATGTAAAAGTGTTGGCCGTCAGCGTCGATCCTTTGGATAAACACGTCCAATGGGTGAAGGATATCAATGAAACCCAGCACTGTACCGTGGATTTTCCTATCATCGCAGATGAAAATAGGGAAGTGGCTACCCTCTATGACATGATCCACCCCAATGCGTCAGCTACTTTTACAGTTCGGTCGCTTTTCATCATCGGACCAGATAAAAAAATCAAGCTTTTCATTACCTACCCTGCATCCACCGGAAGGAATTTTGTTGAGGTGCTGAGGGTGATTGACTCCCTGCAACTTACTGCAAATCATAGTGTTGCCACACCCGCTGATTGGAAGCATGGCGAGGATGTAATTGTTGTTCCTGCTGTATCTACGGAGGATGCCATAATGAAGTTCCCCAAGGGTGTTCAAGTGGTAAAACCCTACCTCAGGTATACGCCCCAGCCTGAATAAGCAGGGTAGTTATGGGGGTCAATTTTATTTCTATGCCTGTAAACTGCCAAACCCCTCAACTAATCATTACCTTTGCAGCATGTCTAAGCAGAATATCCGCAGCTTCAGCAAGGAAGAAATCGGAGAATACCTTGAATCAATTGGGGAAAAAAAGTTTCGTTTGCAGCAAATATGGGAATGGTTATGGCAAAAGCATGCCTTTGATTTCCAGTCCATGTCCAATCTCTCCAAAGAGCTGAGGACAAATCTCGAAGAGAAATTTACCCTGCCCTCCCTTTCTGTCGATACAACGCAAGTGAGTGAGGATGGAACCGTAAAATCCCGTTTCAAGACCCACGATGGTTTCAAGGTGGAAGGTGTTTTGATTCCAACTGCCGAAAGGCTTACCGCCTGCGTTTCCTCCCAGATTGGGTGCAGCCTGAGTTGCAAGTTCTGTGCTACCGGCTTCATGGAAAGGGAAAGAAACCTTTCTTTTGATGAGATTTACGATGAAGTCGTCTTGCTCAACCAGCAGGCCATGCGTATTTACAAGAAGAAATTGACCAATATCGTGTTCATGGGAATGGGTGAGCCATTGCTCAACTACAAGAACGTGCTGAAGGCCATTGAAAGGATTACTGCACCAGATGGATTGGCCATGGGGTCCAGGCGAATTACCGTTTCTACTGCGGGGGTTGCCAAAATGATCCGTCAATTGGGTGATGACCAGGTCAAGTTCAAACTTGCGGTTTCTTTGCATGCGCCCAATGACAAGAAACGCAATGAAATCATGCCCATCAATGAAACCAATGACCTCAAAACACTCATTGATGCACTGAATTATTTTTACAAGCAGACCAAAAGCGAGATAACTTTTGAGTATATCTTGTTTGATAATTTCAATGACTCGCTTGAAGATGCCGCAGAGTTGATGAAGATTTACAGGCAGGTGCCTGCAGACCTGGTCAACATCATTGAATACAATCCGATTGAATTTGCCAGGTTCAAAAAACCCGCTGAAGAAAAAACAGAAGCCTTCATGCAGTTCCTTGATAAGAACCGCGTCAATGCAAGGCTCCGCAAGAGCAGAGGAAAAGATATTGATGCAGCCTGCGGACAACTCGCCAACAAGTGATGCAATCCCACCCCTAAACCCCTAAACCCTTAAACCCCTAACCCCCCTCAACCTCCCCTCAACTTCTCTCATCCTGTTGTAAAACAGCAAAACAAAAAACATGAAACGTACAGACAATTTCTCCAAGTTCGCCGCCAGGAAAAGCAATGCAGCCATCAAGGAAGAGTTCCGCCAGGAGAAAAAGAAATTCAAAAAAGAAAGGTCAGAGGCCATAGAAAAGAAAAAGCTGGAATTCCGCAAAGCGGCAGCTGCAGACAAGGATGTTTCAAAAAACCGTTCTGAGTCCAGCGATCTTCGTCCTGCCATTACTGTGAGAAAGCAAGACAAGACAATGCCCCTCAACAAATATGTGGCCCACTGTGGCATTTGCTCCAGAAGGGATGCCGTTCCTTTGATCAAGGAAGGTAAAATGCGCGTGAATGATGTGGTGATCCTCGAGCCAGGTTTCAAGGTCAATCCCAATGATGTTGTCAGTTTCGCAGGAAAGAAGATTGTGCCAGAAAAAAACCTTGTTTACATTTTATTGAACAAGCCAAAGGATTATATCACCACGCTCGATGATCCAGAAGGACGAAAAACTGTGCTTGATCTGCTCCGGGGAGTAACTGCAGAAAGGATATTTCCTATTGGACGGCTAGACCGCAACACAACAGGTGTGCTGTTGCTGACCAATGACGGAGACCTTACACAAAAATTATCTCATCCTTCCCACGAAGTGAGAAAAATATACGAAGTCAAGCTGGACAAACCTTTGGGCAAACTTGATTTTGAAAGAATTCTGAACGGGCTTGATCTGGAAGATGGATTTGTGAGGGCGGATTCTCTTGCGTATACAGATCCCAAAGACAAGTCCATCATTGGCATTGAGTTGCACAGTGGCAGGAACCGTATCGTAAGGCGTATGTTTGAATCGCTGGGGTATGACGTCAGGAACCTTGACCGTGTGATGTTTGGTAACCTCACCAAGAAGAATGTAGAACGCGGCAAATGGCGTTACCTGGTGGAAAAAGAAATCAGGTTGCTGAAGTTCATGAACAGTTCTTTCATCAAAAAGACACCGGAAGATCCTGAAGAGAAAACCCTTGTAAAGCGGGGTCAGACTGCAACTGAAAAGACCGAGAAAAAAGAAAAGCGGGATTTATCTACATCTGCAAAGTTCGAAACAAAAGAAAAGAGGGATCTAGTTAAAATGGCACAGCCCGAGAAAAAAGAAAAGCGGGTGGAGATAAAGAAGCCAGCTGCTGCAAGAAAGCAGACAGAAGGAAGGCACAAGCCAACCGTACAAAAGGGTGGTGTAAAAAGGGTCATGCGTTCCAGGACTAAAAAATAATTTTATACGATGCAGACTGCACCTGAAATTATTTACAAAGATGACGACCTGATAGCCATCAACAAGCCATCGGGTTGGTTGTCCATTCCTGACAGGCATGATGCGGAATTGTATTCTGTGAAATCCTGGTTTGAGGCGAAGGGAGAAAAAATATTCATCGTGCACCGCATCGACCGCGATACCAGTGGACTGCTTTTGCTGGCAAGAAATGCGGAAGCCCATAAATATTACAATACCCTGTTTGAGCAACGCACGCTGAAGAAAACCTATTATGGGTTGGTGGTGGGCAGTATTGCTGAAGACGAGGGGGTATATGATCAGCCGATTGAACAACATCCGACCCTGTTGGGAAAGATGAGGGTCGGCAGAAAGGGAAAGCCTGCCATCACCCATTATACAGTTGAAGAAAGGTTCAGGGGATTCACATGGGTGAAGTTCCAGATTGAAACAGGCAGAACACACCAGATCCGTGTTCACCTCTACAATGCTGGCCACTCGCTGGTTTGCGATCCGCTGTACGGAAAGCCTGACCCCATTTTGCTCTCTTCCTTCAAGAGGAAATTCAACATGTCTAAAAAAGAAGAAGAGGAGAGACCACTGCTTTCACGGTTGGCCCTCCATGCTTATAGCGTGGATTTGGTTGACCGCCAGGGGGCATCACATGCATTTGTTGCCCCATTGCCCCGCGACCTTGATGCAACGCTGAAGCAGTTGAGAAAATGGGGGTAATGGTTTGAGGATTCCTTAGTACCCTAAACCTTGTAAAAGGTCATCCAGTTTCATTTCCGTTTGTTTCCCAGAAGCAAGTTCTTTTACGAGCGCTGTTCCCGCTTCCATTTCCTTTGATCCGATGATGATTACAAAGGGGATGTTTTTCTTTTCGGCATATTTGAACTGCTTGTCGAATTTTGCTTGCTCGTGGTAGATTTCACAGGAGATGCCCTTGCTGCGCAGGTTTTCTGCAACGCCAAGTACATGCTGCTGTTCTTCCATTCCTGTATTGAAGAACAGGGCTGTTGTCCCCTTTTGGATGCTTTCTGGAAATGCAGTCAACTCCTCCATCACATCATAAATCCTGTCTACACCAAATGAGATGCCTACCCCTGCAATGCCCTTTACGCCAAACAATCCTGTGAGGTCGTCATACCTGCCGCCCCCGCCAATGCTGCCCATTTGTACGCCCAATGCCTTCACTTCAAAAATAGTTCCGGTATAGTAATTGAGCCCGCGCGCCAGAGAAAGATCAACAAGCAATTGCGTACCCGCAGAGGCAATCCCTTTGATGGCATGGAAAGAATCAAGAATGGTCCGCAATTCATTGATTCCCTCCAGTCCCTGGGGGATACTGCTGAACATGTCTTCCAGCGCTTTCAGTTTTTCATCATTGCTGCCTGCAATGGAAATAAATGACTCCACTGTATCAACCTGTTCCATCGACATTCCTTTGCCAATGAGTTCATCTTTCACTTTTTCCATGCCAATCTTATCCAGCTTGTCAATGGCAATGGTGATGTCCATCATCATGTCTTCTCCGCCACAGACCGCGGCCAGTGCACCCAGTATTTTTCTGTTGTTGATGTGTATTTCAACAGGCACGTTCAGCTTGTTGAAAACATTGGTATAGATCAGGGAAAGTTCCACTTCATGGAGCAGGGCTGTGCTTCCTGCCACATCAGCATCGCACTGCCAGAACTCCCTGTAGCGGCCACGTTGGGGCCTGTCTGCCCTCCAGACGGGCTGCATCTGGTAACGTTTGAAAGGGAAGGTCAACTGACCTTGGTTCATGGCAACATATCGTGCAAAGGGAATCGTGAGATCATATCGCAGGGCCCTTTCTGTAATGCCTTTATTGGTTTTGCCTTCCAGCACTGCATCAAAATCGCGGATGACGGCCTCCCTTTTGTCTGGATTGTTCAAGCCATTGTTGAGGATCTTGAAAATCAGTTTGTCCCCTTCCTCGCCATATTTCCCCATCAGGGTTTCTGTATTCTCCATGGCAGGCGTTTCCAGTGGCTCAAAGCCATAGGTTTCAAAAACACTGCGGATGGTCTGAAGAATGAAATTCCTTTTTCTCAACACCGCTGCTGAAAAGTCGCGTGTGCCTTGGGGTATCGATGGTTTCATGGTGCGAAGTTAAGGCTGTTTTGGTGATTGGTATTGTTTGATCAGTGCATCACAGGCATGGTCGATGAGGCTGAACACCTCATGAAAGGCAGCCACAGATCTGCCCCAGGGATCTGGCACATCAAGATCAGTGTTGGGAAAAGAATAATTGAGCAAGAGTTTCACTTTTTCTGGATCGTATTTTTTCCCGCCAATGTATTTCATATCGCGCCAAACATCGGCTGCCATCGGAATGATCAGGTCATACTGGTCAAAATCCTCCGCCTTGAATGGCCTTGATCTTTGTCCTGAAATATCAATACCATTCAGTTTGGAAACCATCTGCGACATGTCGTGTGGGCGTTCACCATTGTGGAACCCATTGGTTCCGGCACTGTCAACTTTCCAATCCAATCCCAGCTGCTTCACTTTTTGTTGAAGAACACCCTCTGCAATTGGGCTCCTGCAAATATTACCCAGGCAAACCATCAACACTTTCATTGGAAATTTTTTACAAAGATAAGTTGTGGAATTTTCCTGCACCTGCGTCATTGTATTGAGAAGGGTAATTTCATTAAATTGCATTCCATGGATACAAACTCATTTCGCGACAGGGAAGAAAAAAGGCAGTCCAGTTTCAAGGTAATGTATGACTTTGCAGCAGGTATTTTGTGGTTGGGTGCGGGCGTATTTTTTCTGGCAGGCAAGTACCTGGGAGGAAAACTGATTGTTGATTCCCTGCTTTCCACCATTTTCGGTATTGCCTGCGTATGTTATGGTGTTTTCAGGCTTTACAGGGGTTTTTATGCAACAAAAAAACGATGAAGTTCAATCCAACCATATTTTTCCGGGCCCTGACCATCATGGCCATCTTATTTGTGACGGCTTCCTGCAATCCAAACAAAAAAAAGGCAAAAGTCATTGCCGGGGATGATACCATCAACAGTGGTACCATCCATATCAGCGTGGACGAATCCTTTGCTCCCATCATCAATTCACAGATCGCAGTATTCATGTCTTTGAACCCCAAAGCCAGGATCATCCCACATTACAAGCCGGAAGCGGATTGCCTGAAGGACATGCTCAATGACAGCACCAGGATGATCATCATTACCCGCGGGCTCAGTGATGATGAAGAACTGTACTACAAGGATACCCTTTCTTTCATCCCCATGCATGGCAGGATCGCCACCGATGCCATTGCCGTTATCACCAACAACAAAGCAAAGGATTCCCTTTTTTCTGTTGCTGAGATAAGGGGAATGTTGAGTGGTACCAGTCCTTACACATACGAGTTGGTGATGGATGGCCTGAAAGCCACCAGCACCGTAAGGTTCCTCATCGATTCTGTCTTGCGCGGACAGTCCTTGAAAGGAAATGTAATGGCTGCCAGAAACTCTGAAGGTGTTATCAATTATGTGGCCTCCAACCCCAATGCCATTGGTTTTATTGGGGTCAGCTGGATCGGCAACCGGGAAGATTCAGCACAATTGACCTTCCAGAAAAAGGTAAGGCTGGCTGCTTTGCAGTGTGCCAATTGTACTGAAGAGGTCTATGTGCGGCCTTATCAGGCCAACATGGCCATGAAAAGGTACCCCCTCAACAGGGGCCTTCATTATATCCTGAAGGAAAACTATGCCGGATTGGGCAAGGGATTCGTGAATTTCCTGACCCATGAAAAGGGTCAACTCATCTTCAGGAGGGGTTATTTGGTGCCAGACAGGATGGCGCTTCAAATAAGAAAAGCAAATGTTACGGAATAAACCAAGGATTCATTAATTTACAACCCTATTAAAAAGGAACATGATGCGTACAATGAAGTTGGGCTTTACAGCAATGCTCTTGATCACAGTTAGCGGCCTGTTTTCTCAGACCGTTCAGGAAGGCAAGCGTTTGCTTTTCATGCACAGATACCAATCAGCGAAAACGACACTGGAAAAAGTGGTTGCTGCAGCTCCCACCAATGCAGAGGCCATCTATTGGCTGGCCCAGGCCCAGTTTGAACTAAAAGACCTTAGTGGCGCAAAAGAGGTGTTGAGAAAAGGTATGGAAGGTGCCAATGGCAGCAATCCATTGTTGTTGGTGGCCATGGGCCAGGCTGAGTTGGCTGAGAAAAAGACCAACGACGCGCGCCAGCGTTTTGAAACCGCCATTTCCCTTACCAAGGGTAAGGATGTATCCATTTTTACCGCCATCGGAAGGGCCAACCTGGAAGAGGGTGGAGATCCTGCCTATGGTATTGAAAAACTCAAGCAAGGCACAACCGTGAAGGGATTCAAGGATGCCATGAACTATGTGTACATGGGTGATTTATACCGGAAACTCATGAATGGCGGTGGTGCCGTTTCATCTTATGAGAATGCACTCATGATTGACCCCAAGCTTGCCTTGGCCAAGCACAAGATTGGTAAGATTTACCTTACCCAGGGTTTTGAGCAGAAAGATATTTTCTTGGGAAAATTCAATGATGCTGTTGCCGATGATCCAACATTTGCACCTGCCTTGTATGATATGTATGTATATTACTATTCAAGGGATGTGAACAAGGCCACAGAGATGTTCAATAAGTACAAAGAGCATGCTGAGCCCGGCCCTGCCTTGGATTATGAAGAAGCAAGCCTTCAATTCGCCGCAGGCGATTTTAAGAATGCCATCTTGAAGGCAGACAATTTGTTGAAGTCCCAGGGCGAAAAGGCTGACGCAAGGCTTTACCGCTTGAAGGGATATAGCTTTGATAAGCTGGGAGACTCAGTGCAGGCACTTGCCCAAATGGAGCTTTTCTTTCAAAAAGCTGCAGCTGATCAAATCAACCCAGACAACTATGTTGTTGCTGCCTACAATGCAGCCAAGCTTAAAACAGACCTGACCAAGGTGGACTATTATTTCACCAAAGCTATTGATGCAGATACTACCATCACCAACAAGGTAGATTATACCCGCAAGGCAGCTGATTTCTTCAAAAAATCCGGTAATACGGTAAAATCTGCTGAATGGTTGACCAAGGTATTGACCATCAACCCCAAGCTCAGCAAAGTTGATCTTTACAATGCAGGCTTTGAGAATTTCAAGGCCACCCAGTACAGAAAAGCGGACAGCATTTTCACCATCTACAAGACCAATTACCCTGCTGAAGTATATGGCCACTACTGGTCTTTCCGCTCATTGTCTGTGATTGATTCCACCATGGAGCAAGGCCTGGCGATAGCCGATTGTGAAAAATTCATCTCCATTGCTGAAGCAGAAAAGGCAAAGAACAAAAGTACCCTGATCACTGCTTATGGGTACCTTGCCTCTTACAATGCCAACATCAAGAAGGATCTTGCCGGAGCAGCCGCTTTCCTGGACAAGATCATTGAAATTGATCCCAACAACCAGGATGCTATTAAAAACAGGGACATCATCCAAAAGGCACTGGCTGCTCCCAAAAAATAAGTTGTAGAATTTCATATTTCCCCAAGGCCAGGTACATCACCTGGCCTTTTTTTGTGGCCAAACTTGGGTCATAAAATACATTTATCTATCAGCATTTATATGATTCTTTTTCCATTTACATCCCGTTTTTGCCTATTTTTGCGCCTTGAAATTTATACCCATGATAAGGACGTTTTTCCTGCAAGCGCAAGCCATTGGACAGAACCCCGAGATCAGCAGAGCAAGTGACTATTTGCCCATCGGAATCCAGTTCCTTTTTGCAATAGGATTGGTTACGGTGATGATCTTCGGATCACAGCTCCTTGGGCCCAAGCGCAAGACCTCAGACAAGCTCCAGGTATTTGAAAGTGGTATTGAGCAGTTCGGGAATGCCCGTCAGCCCATGGCCATCAAGTATTTTCTGGTTGCCATTCTGTTTGTTTTGTTTGACGTGGAGGTGATTTTCTTTTATCCCTACGCGGTCAATTTCCGGGGATTGGGATGGGATGGATTCATGGCCGTTGTGATGTTTGTCGGCTTCTTTCTGGCTGGCTTCATTTATATCATCAAAAAAGGTGCCCTGCACTGGGAAGAATAAAAAAAGGAATGCCTGATGAAACAAGATCATCGGGCATTTGTTATAAAATAAACTGTTGTATATGTCGCGTCCGGTTCGGTTCAACATGATTCAAAAAGACACTTCAGACCTTGGCATCAACAATGTCCAGCTTCCTGAAGGGCATATGGGAGAGGGCTTTTTTGCCACTTCTCTAGACAAGGTTGTGGGTTTGGCCAGGAAGAATTCCATGTGGCCCCTGCCTTTTGCAACCTCTTGTTGTGGTATCGAATTCATGGCTACCATGGGTTCACACTACGACCTCTCCAGGTTTGGCTCTGAGCGTGTGGGTTTCTCCCCCCGCCAGTGCGACCTTTTGATGGTCATGGGAACCATTGCAAAGAAAATGGGACCCGTCCTTCGCCAGGTTTACCTGCAGATGGCAGAACCCCGCTGGGTGATTGCCGTTGGAGCCTGTGCCTCGAGTGGTGGAATATTTGACACCTATTCAGTGTTACAGGGCATTGACCAGGTCATTCCGGTGGATGTATATGTTCCCGGCTGTCCTCCAAGGCCAGAAGCCATCATTGATGGTGTGTTGAAGATTCAGGAGCTGGTGCAAAACGAATCACTCAGAAGAAGAACAGGCGACCAATACAAGGCTTTGCTGGATGGATACGGCATTCAATAAGGCAGGATCAAAAACAAACAATTATGTCCCTCACGCACGAGACGATAAAAGAAACACTGGCTGCACAATTCGGCGACAAGATTCTGGGTTGGGAAGAGTCCTACGGGATGCTCAGCTTCACCATTCAGCCCGACCATAACCTGAAGGCGCTTACTTTTTTGAACGATGATCCTGCAATGGGTTTTCAGTTCCTTACTGACCTAACGGCAGTTCATTACCCTGACAGGAAAGGGGAAGAAATTGCAGTGGTTTACCACCTGCACAACCTGAGGGAAAATGTTCGCCTTAGGATGAAACTCTATGTGCCCATTGAAAAGCCTGATGTATATACTGCAACAGGATTGTTTAGCGGTGCCAACTGGATGGAGCGCGAGACCTATGATTTCTATGGAGTGAACTTTGTTGGTCATCCCGACCTGAGAAGGATATTGAATGTGGACGAGATGGATTATTTCCCGTTGAGGAAAGAGTTTCCTTTGGAAGACCAGACAAGGATAGACAAGGACGACGAAATGTTTGGCAGATAAATACAATCAAGATTATGCTCGAACAAGGCAATATACATTTACCGGAAGGATCCATCGAGAAGCAGACCACTACGCTGAACCTTGGTCCTACCCATCCTGCAACCCATGGTGTTTTTCAGAACATCCTGGAAATGGATGGAGAGCGCATCATCAAGGCTGAATCCACTGTGGGCTATATCCACAGGGCATTTGAGAAGCTTGCAGAGCGCCGGCCACTGAACCAGATCACTACACTGACCGACAGGTTGAATTATTGCTCTGCCCCATTGAACAACATGGGATGGCACCTAACCTGCGAAAAGTTGCTGGGTGTTAAAACACCCAAGCGTGTTGATTACCTGCGTGTAATCATCATGGAACTTTCCCGGATTTCAGACCACCTGATTTGCAATTCCATTGTGGGCGTTGATACAGGAGCTTATACCGGCTTCCTATATGTGATGCAATACCGTGAGCTGGTATATGAAATTTATGAGGAGGTTTGCGGATCCCGTCTGACTACCAACATGGGACGTATTGGCGGATTTGAGCGTAATTTTTCTGATGTGGCCTTCCAAAAACTTGAGAAATTCTTGGCTGAGTTTCCTGGGGTTTGGAAAGAGTTTGAAAATCTTTTCAACCGCAACAGGATCTTCATTGAAAGAACAGTGGGAACCGGTGCCATCTCTGCCAAAAGGGCTTTGAATTATGGCTTCACAGGGCCCAACCTGCGTGCGGCGGGAGTAGATTATGATGTGCGTGTTCATTCACCTTATTCTTCCTACGAAGATTTTGATTTCATCATCCCAGTAGGAACCACCGGAGACAACAATGATCGTTTCCAGGTAAGGAATGAAGAGATCTGGCAATCACTCAGCATCATCCGTCAGGCCTACCAGAAAGTACAGGCATTCAAGGGCACGGAGGCGGATGTTTACCATGCAGATGCACCGGAATACTACCTTCCTGCTAAGGCGGATGTATACACCAAAATGGAAGCCCTGATTTACCATTTCAAGATTGTGATGGGTGAAACAGAAATTCCTGCCGGTGAAGTTTACCAGAGTATCGAGGGAGGGAATGGAGAATTGGGATTCTACCTCATCAGTGATGGTGGTAGAACGCCTTATCGCTTGCATTTCCGCAGGCCTTGTTTCATTTATTATCAGGCATATTCAGAGATCGTGAAAGATACCATGCTCAGTGACGCTATCGTAACATTGAGCAGTCTTAACCTGATCGCTGGAGAAATGGACGCATAAAGCAAAACACAAGCAATGGTAAAGTTTTCAGAAGATAAGTTGAAGGAGGTGCAGTCGATGATCGACCGCTATCCTGAGGGCAAACAGAAGAGTGCATTGATACCTCTTTTGCATTTGGCACAGGAAGAGTTTGGTGGATGGTTGAGTGCTGAAACCATGGACTATGTTGGCTCCCTGCTGGGCATTGAGCCGATTGAAGTATACGAGGTGGCCACGTTTTACAGCATGTACAACCTGAAACCTGTTGGAAAACATGTTTTCGAGGTTTGCCATACAGGTCCATGCATGCTCAAGGGCAGTGATGACATCATCGGATACATCAAGTCAACATTGGGCATCAAGGTGGGTGAAACCACTGCTGATGGCCTGTTCACCCTCAAAACGGTGGAATGTCTTGGCGCCTGTGGCTATGCACCGATGATGCAAATGGGCATCGATTACAGGGAGCACCTGACCGAAGCCAAAGTGGATGAGATCATCGCAGCATGTAGAAACAAACAATAGAAGACCAGTAAAGCATAAAGCAAAATGGCAACAAAATTATTATTAGCAAAGGCCCACGTAGAAGGGATTCGTCACTTCGAGGTTTACAGAAGGGAAGGTGGATACGCTGCGGTGGAAAAGGCCCTGAAAATGGAGCCGGCTGCCATCGTTGAGGAGGTAAAGAAAAGTGGATTGCGTGGCAGGGGTGGTGCAGGATTTCCTGCCGGAATGAAATGGAGTTTCCTTGCCAAACCAGAGGGCGTTCCCCGTTACCTGGTCTGCAACGCAGATGAATCTGAACCAGGAACATTCAAGGACAGGTACCTGATGGAATTTCTTCCTCACCTCCTGATCGAAGGCCTGATCGTTTCATCTTTTGCCCTGGGCAGCAACCGCACCTATATCTACATCCGTGGAGAATATGCATGGATTGTTGGCATTCTTGAGCAAGCCATTGCAGAAGCCAAACAAAACGGATTCCTTGGAAAGAATATTTTAGGATCGGGATTTGATTGTGAGATTTATGTGCAACGCGGCGCAGGCGCTTACATCTGTGGTGAGGAAACCGCACTCATTGAATCATTGGAAGGCAAGCGCGGCAATCCTCGGATCAAGCCTCCCTTCCCCGCCATCAAGGGCCTTTGGGACTGCCCAACGGTTGTCAACAATGTTGAAACCCTTGCTGCTGTAGTTCCCATCATGAACATGGGTGGAGAAGAATACGCCAAGATTGGTGTTGGGCGCTCTACCGGAACAAAATTGATCTCTGCCTGCGGCAACATCAATAAGCCTGGGGTATACGAAATAGACATGACCATTTCTGTGGAAGAGTTTATCTACAGTGATGAATACTGTGGCGGTATTGCCAATGGCAAAAAGCTGAAGGCCTGTATCCCCGGTGGTTCCTCTGTTCCGATTCTTCCTGCCAATCTTTTGTTGACAACTGCAAAAGGTGAGCCCCGCCTGATGAACTATGAAAGCCTTTCTGATGGAGGGTTTGCTACTGGTTCCATGATGGGATCCGGCGGATTCATCGTCCTGGACGAAGACCAATGCATCGTAAAGAATACGCTTACACTTGCCCGTTTCTACAGGCATGAGAGTTGCGGACAGTGTTCACCTTGCAGGGAAGGTACCGGATGGATGGAAAAAATCCTTGGTAAAATTGAAAGTGGAAAGGGTGCCATCAGTGACATCGATTTGTTGTGGGATATCCAACGCAAGATTGAAGGCAATACGATTTGCCCATTGGGTGATGCAGCAGCATGGCCTGTTGCAGCAGCCATCAGGCATTTCAGGGATGAATTTGAGTGGCATGTCAACAATCCGGAATTGTGCCAGACACAAAACTTTGGATTGGCACATTATGCAGATCCCATCCATGTTCCAGCATAAGTAAGGGTTAAGTCTCTTTAAAAAAAATATATGACCGAAGCAGTCAAAACAGTAAAAGTCACGATAGATAACATCACAGTGGATGTGCCCGTTGGAACAACCATCCTGCAGGCAGCGCGCATGATTGGTGGTGATGTTGTTCCTCCTGCAATGTGTTATTATAGCAAGCTACAGGGCAGTGGCGGCAAGTGCCGTACCTGCCTTGTTGAAGTAAGCAAGGGCAGCGAAGCGGATCCCCGTCCTATGCCCAAGCTGGTAGCCAGTTGCAGGACTGGTGTGATGGATGGCATGGAAGTGAAAAACATGACCAGTCCGAAGGTGGAAGATGCCAGAAATGGTGTTGTAGAATTCCTCTTGTTGAACCATCCCCTTGATTGCCCTGTTTGTGACCAGGCAGGAGAATGCCATTTGCAGGACCTTGGCTATTCGCACGGAAAACAAGGAACCCGTTATGAGTTCAAGCGCAGGACTTTCGAGAAGCACGACCTTGGCCCTTATATCCAATTGCACATGACCCGTTGCATCCTTTGTTACAGGTGTGTGTTCACTGCAGACCAACTCACAGACAAAAGATCGCACGGCATTTTGAGCAGGGGAGACCATGCTGAAATTGCTACCTACATAGAAAAATCACTCGATAATAATTTCATTGGAAACGTCATCGATGTATGCCCGGTTGGGGCCCTCACCGACAAGACCTTCCGTTTCAAAAACCGTGTTTGGTTTACCAAGCCGGTCAATGCGCACAGGGATTGCAAATGCTGTGCCGGTAAGGTTACGCTTTGGCAAAGGGGTGAAGAAGTGTTGCGTGTAACGGCAAGAAAAGACCAGTGGGGTGAAGTGGAAGAGTGGATTTGCAATGAGTGCCGTTTTGAAAAAAAGAAAACATCAGACTGGACCATCGAAGGTCCTACACATGTCAGCAGGCATTCTGTCATCTCTCAGGGCCATTATGAGAACATCCAAAAGCCCAATGAGACGTTTAAGTCAGTGCATGGCGGAAGGAATCCACAGTTGTTGATGGACATCCACAGTGTAAGTGAAGTGAATGATCCTTCGATAGACCTCAGCCTGATCAATGGCCCGGCCACCAGCGATGTATATAACCCTTCAACCAAACAAGCATGATCACGATGGATTTGATGGCGATAGACCTTGCGTACGGACTCGAAAAATTATTGTTGATTGGTGGTATCATCACGGTATCCCTGATCGTTGCGATGTATACTACCTATGCTGAAAGAAAAGTGGCGGCCTGGATGCAAGACCGCCGTGGTCCGAACAGGGCAGGTCCTTTTGGATTGCTCCAGCCGGTGGCAGATGGTTTGAAACTTTTTTTCAAGGAAGAGATCATTCCGCTGACTTCTAACAAAACATTGTTTGTACTTGGCCCAGCCCTGGCCATGGTTACGGCGATGCTCACCAGTGCAGTCATTCCATGGGGAAGCAGCATCAATATTTTTGGTCGTGATGTGAGCCTCCAGATCGCTGACGTGAACATTGGTATTCTTTATGTTTTTGGGGTGGTGAGCATGGGTGTTTATGGCATCATGATCGGTGGATGGGCTTCCAACAACAAATTCTCATTGATTGCCGCTGTTCGCGGTGCTTCACAGATCATTTCTTATGAGTTGGCCATGGGCCTTTCATTGATTGCATTGTTGATGATGACAGGTTCTTTGAGCCTCAAGACAATCGTGCAACAGCAAATGGAAGGAGGATGGAACATCATCTACCAACCCCTTGGATTTTTGATTTTTCTGATCTGTGTATTTGCAGAGTGCAACAGAACACCCTTTGATCTTCCTGAAGCGGAGAATGAATTGAACTTTGGCTACCACCAGGAATATTCATCCATGAAACTTGGCTTGTACCTGTTTTCTGAATACGTCAACATGTTCATCTCCAGCGCTGTGGTGTCCACCCTTTTCTTTGGTGGGTATGACATCCCATTCGTGGATGAGGCAGCACTGTCTTTGAGCCTTGGTGCCAATACCGTTGCCCTGCTTGGGTTCGGAGCCTTGTTCACAAAAATTCTTTTCTTCCTTTTCCTGTTCATTTGGGTAAGGTGGACGATACCGAGGTTCAGGTACGATCAGTTGATGGACCTGGGTTGGAAAAAATTAATTCCATTGGCATTGGCCAATATGTTGATCACTGCACTGGTTATCCTGTGGTTAAATAAATAATTCTATGGCATCATTAACAAATAGGGCAAAAGTATTGGAACAGAAGCCGATGAGCTTCATGGAAAGGTTGTACCTGCCAGCGATTTTCAAAGGCATGGCCATCACCTTCATGCACATGTTCAAGAAAAAGGCCACCATCAACTATCCTGAAGAGAAAAGGCCGTTCAGTCCGGTTTTTCGTGGACTCCATGTATTGAACCGCGATGAAGAGGGAAGGGAAAATTGCACGGCTTGCGGACTCTGTGCTGTGGCCTGTCCTGCAGAAGCCATCACCATGGAAGCAGCAGAACGCAAAACCAGTGAAGAGCATCTTTACCGGGAAGAAAAATATGCAGCAAAATATGAGATCAACATGCTCCGCTGCATTTTCTGTGGTTTGTGTGAGGAGGCCTGTCCCAAGGATGCCATCTACATGTCTGAAACATTTGCTCCATCTAATTTTACAAGAAAAGGATTCATCTATTCAAAAGATGAGTTGTTGATTCCGAATCCTGTAAACGATAAGGAGAAATATGATATTGCTAAGGGAATGCGTGAAGCCCAACTAAAAAACAAATAAGCCATGCACATCAACGAAATCCTTTTTTGGTTCCTGACTGCCCTGGCCCTGTTCAGTGCAATGATGGTTGTATTCAGTAAAAATCCTGTGCACAGTGTCTTGTGGCTGATCATGGTTTTCATGGCCATCACCGGGCATTATATCATCATGAATGCACAATTCCTGGCCATCGTCAACATGATTGTGTACGCAGGTGCCATCATGGTTCTGTTTCTGTTTGTTATCATGTTCATGAACCTCAATGCGGAGAGTGAGCCACAGAAAAGCAAGTGGATGAAGTTCGCAGCCGTATTGTCTGGTGGAAGCCTGATGCTGATCCTCATTGCCGCCTTGAAAGACAATGATGGATTCATCTCGAGCATGAGGGGAGAAGGCAGTATCGGCCTGATCAAGAACCTGGGTAAGGTTTTGTTTACTGATTATGTGGTACCCTTCGAAATCAGCAGCATCCTGTTTTTGAGCGCCATGGTGGGTGCTGTGGTGTTGGGTAAAAAAGAGTCATCAACAATTGTTTCCTAAAAGAATACCAACGTTATGCCGGTTATACCTATAAATTATTACATTTTTCTTTCCCTCGCTTTGTTCACCATCGGAATCGTTGGTGTGTTGACCAGGCGGAACGCCATCATTATTTTCATGTGCATTGAACTGATGTTGAATGCAGTGAACGTATTGCTGGTCGCGTTTTCCAAGATGCACCATGTGGCAGCTTTTGCAGCCGACAGGGCAACAACAGTGGGAACAGAAGCCCAGCTTTTTGTTTTCTTCATCATGGTGGTGGCTGCAGCAGAAGTGACTGTTGGTCTTGCCATCATTGTCATGCTGTACAGGAATATCCATTCAGTGGATATCAATTTCCTCAACAGGTTGAAACACTGACCTTAACTCGATTGATTGATCTGATTCAAAGAATGATATGAGTAAATATGTTTTTCTGATTCCGCTTCTTCCACTGGTTGGTTTTCTGATCAACGGGTTGGGAAGGAATTTTCTCTCAAGGATGCTCGTGAACATCGTTGGCTGTGGTGTATTGATTGCCTCTTTTGTTGTCAGTCTCCTGGTGTTCAGGGAAGTGGCTGCACCCGGCGCAACCCCCATGGTGATTCGCTATTTTGATTTCATCAAAGCCGGAGGGTTGGATATACAAGCTTCTTTCCTGGTAGACCAGCTCAGCGGATTGTTCCTGCTCGTGATCACGGGTATTGGTTCCTTGATCCATATCTACTCAACTGCTTACATGCATGAGGAGACTACGCCACATTATGCCCGTTATTTTGCCTACCTCAATCTTTTTGTATTCTCCATGTTGCTCCTTGTATTGGGATCCAATTTTGTGGTGATGTTCATTGGATGGGAAGGTGTAGGGCTTTGTTCTTATTTGCTGATTGGATACTGGTTTCAAAACAAGTCATACAACAATGCAGCGAAGAAGGCTTTTGTGATGAACAGGATTGGTGACCTTGGTTTTCTCTTGGCCATTTTCTGGATGCTTTCCCAGTTCGGTTCGATTGCTTATGCAGATGTTTTTTCAAAAGCATCAACGGCTCCAGTAGCAGTATTGACGGGCATTACCATCTTGTTGTTTGTAGGGGCCATGGGTAAGTCAGCGCAGATTCCTTTGTATACATGGTTGCCAGATGCGATGGCGGGTCCTACTCCTGTCTCTGCACTTATCCATGCAGCAACAATGGTGACTGCCGGTATCTACATGATTGCAAGAAGCAATGTCCTGTTTACCCTTGCTCCCGTTTCACAAAACCTTGTTGCCATCATTGGTATTTCAACAGCGCTGTTGGCTGCCACTATTGCCCTCAAACAAAATGACATCAAAAAAGTATTGGCGTATTCCACTGTCAGCCAACTTGGGCTGATGTTCCTGGCACTGGGTGTTGGGGCCTATACGGCAGGCGTTTTCCATGTGATGACACATGCATTTTTCAAAGCCCTTCTGTTTCTGGGAGCAGGTAGTGTGATCCATGCCATGCACCATGAGCAGGACATCATGAAGATGGGTGGGCTTAGGAAAAAACTGCCAATCACGCACATTACTTTCTTGATTGGATGTTTGGCGATTGCAGGTATTCCTCCCTTTGCAGGTTTCTTTTCAAAGGATGAGATCCTGACGGCAGCATTGGAGAAGCATCCTGTTTATTATGTGCTGGCGCTGGCCACTTCACTGATGACAGCCTTCTACATGTTCCGTTTGTACTTCCTCACTTTTTCCGGTAAGTTCAGGGGCTCCCATGAACAAGAGCACCATTTACATGAGTCTCCAGTACCCATGACCTTCCCACTGATTGTGTTGGCCATCTTGTCTGTGGCTGGTGGATGGATAGGTATACCTGCTGTTTTTGCAGAGAATGCACACCTGCTTTCAAACTTCCTGTCGCCAGTGGTTGCGTCAGTGAGGCCAGCACACCCGGCCATTCATTTGTCTCACACATCAGAACTCGCACTGATGGGAGGCGTTTTGGTATTGATCCTGGTGATGATTGTGTTGGCTTCCAAAAAGTTTTCAAAAGAAAATATTGATACTTCTGCTCCTTCAGGATTTTCAGCTGTTCTTTCCAACAAATGGTATGTGGATGAAATCTATGAAGCCATTGTTGTCAAACCCATCAACTGGATATCTTCCTTCCTGAGCAGGGTAGTGGACAATAAATTGATTGATGGTCTTGTCAACGGAGTTGGCAAGGGTGTGCAATTCAGTGCAAGACAATTGCGCCTCTTGCAAAGTGGTCAAGTGGGTTCTTACATCTTGATCATGATGGTCGCTATCATACTATTTTTCATCTTCCAGTTGTTCTGGAAGTTATAACCAAACGCATTCAATATGTTCGCAGCATTTGATAATTTTCCTGCATTGTTGATCTGGTTGCCATTGGCAGGCGGGCTTATTTCCTTTTTCATCAAATCAGAAAAAGGTGCCAGGGCCATTGCCATTGTTTTCTCCCTCTTAACAATGGGGGTGATGATGACCAGTCTATTCTTTTCATCAACAGAATCGTTTGTCTACAACCAGGTAAGCTATGTTTGGCTGCCCAACCTGGGAAGCAGTTTTGGCCTGATCCTTGATGGGTTGACAAGAGTGCTTTGTTTGTTGACTGCATTGGTATTCCCCATGGTATTTCTCCTGGTTCCTGGCAACAGGTATCCCAATGCCAACCGTTTTTATGGGCTGATGTTGCTCACGCAATGCGGTCTCATGGGGGTATTTATGGCAACGGATGCCTTGGTCTTTTACCTGTTTTGGGAGCTTGCACTGATTCCTGTTTATTTTCTTGCTTCCATTTGGGGTGGAGAAAAACGCATCAAGGCCACTTTCAAGTTTTTCATTTACACATTCGTGGGTTCCTTGTTCCTGCTGATTGGTATTTTGTACATGTACCTAAAAACCAGCAATGGTTCATTCAGTCTTGTGGCTTTTTACAATGTTCAGCTTTCTGATGTTGAGCAATACTGGATGTTCCTGCTATTCTTCATTGCTTTTGCCATTAAAATGCCCTTGTTTCCTTTGCATACATGGCAGCCGGAAGCCTATGAACAGGCCCCAACGCCCGTTACAATGGTATTGAGCGCAGTGATGGTGAAGATGGGATTGTTCGGATTGTTGAGGTGGTTGCTGCCCTTGTTTCCTCTGGCGGTAAAGCAATTCAATACGGCCATCATTGTTGTTATTGTAGCTGGCATGGTCTATGCTTCATTGGTGGCCATCTACCAAGACAATATCAAGAAACTGATTGCTTACTCATCTATTGCGCACATCGGACTCATGGCAGCAGGGGCTTTTACCTTGAAGTCCGTTGCCTTGAATGGTGCGGTATTGCAGATGTTCAGCCATGGTATCAACATCATGGCCCTCTGGATTGTGGCCGACCTGATTGAAAAGCAGACCGGCGTCACCAAGATTTCTGCCTTGGGAGGAATCGCCAAAAAAGCACCCAAGCTCACTGTTTTTCTTGTGATTGCTGCATTTGCCAACATAGCACTTCCACTCACCAACGCGTTTGTTGGCGAGTTCATGATCTTCAACGGACTCTATCTGTTCAAGCCGTGGATTGCCGCCTTTGCAGGCCTTAGCATCATTCTTTCTGCTGTCTACACCTTGAACATGATCAAGCATGTGTTTTATGGTGAGGTGGTTGCCGCTGTTGAAGGCTATGTCGATATCAACAAGACGCAAGCAATGGTGTTGACGGTGATCACCGGATTGATCCTTTTTGTAGGGATTTATCCAGATCCTTTTTTCAAGATGATGTATGAAACTGTAGGGCTTATTGTAAACCGGTATGTTACCATTTAAAATATTGTAGGGGTTATGAATGCAATTATTCTTTCTGCGCTTTGGGGTGTACTGATGATGTACACAGGCTTTGCAACAAAAAACACAAGAACAGTTTCTGTGGTGGCTTTGTTGGGTGTATTGGCTGTTTTGGTTGTCAACTGGATGGAATACCTCGGTCTTTCCTTTTTCAATATTGATACAAAGGGGATGCTTGCCTACAATGGGTTTGGACTGATTTTCAACACTGTTGTCCTATTCTCCACCCTGGTTTATTTTTTGCTTTCCGGAAGGGAAATCGAGAAGGCAGGTAAGAGCCCCTCTGATCTTTATGCATTGATTTTTTTCATTCTTTCTGGCATCTCTATCATTGCAGGGTTCAAGTCTTTGCTGATGTTGTTCATCGGTATCGAGATCATCTCTATACCGCTTTATGTGCTGGCCGGAAGCGACAAATCCAACCTGAAAAGCAATGAAGCTGCACTGAAATACTTCCTGATGGGTTCATTCTCCACCGGCATCATGCTCATGGGTATTGCCTTTTTGTATGGTGATGCAGGAACTTTTTATTTGGAAGGGGTAAACGCAGGGTTGGGTGCCCTTACGCCCATGAAGGCCATTGGGATGGTTTTGCTGTTGGCTTCCATGTCATTCAAAGTATCGGCTGCTCCCTTTCATTTTTGGACACCCGATGTTTATGATGGAACGCCTACTGTTTTTACTTCCTTCATGGCCACCATTGTCAAGTCTGCTGGATTCTTTGCCTTCCTCAAGTTGTTTGAAGCTGCTTTTGGGAAGTTTCAAGCAGACTGGCAGGTACTGATGGCAGTTGTAGCAGCACTGACCCTGGTGATTGGAAACATCACAGCAGTTTTCCAGCAGAGTGTCAAAAGGATGCTGAGCTACTCATCCATTGCACAGGCAGGCTTCATGATGCTGGGTATTTTCGCCATGAATATCTTTGCCAAGCAAGGCATGGTACTCTATTTTGCCGCATACAGCGTTGCAACCATTGGCATTTTTGCGGTGCTCTCTAAATTCAAGGACCATTCAATCGATGCTTTCAACGGTTTTGCCAAGAAACATCCATTGGTAGCATTTTCGGTGTTGATTTGTATTTTATCCCTTGCAGGTATTCCTTTGACGGCAGGCTTTTT
>Ga0207909_1000180_pt1 | contig 24668 bp, 17 predicted proteins | sample LakMenEpi05May10_FD_150672 | JGI IMG/M metagenome (GOLD analysis project Ga0207909, IMG submission 150672) | Freshwater microbial communities from Lake Mendota, WI - 05MAY2010 deep hole epilimnion (SPAdes) | ecosystem: Environmental > Aquatic > Freshwater > Lake > Epilimnion/Euphotic zone ...
GGTGAAGAGGTTTAAGGGTGTAGAGGTGTAAAGGTTTAGGGGTGAAGGGGTGAAGAGGTTTAAGGGTGTAGAGGTGTAAAGGTTTAGGGGTGAAGGGGTTTAGAGGTTTAAGGGTGTAGAGGTGTAAAGGTTTAGGGGTGAAGGGGTTTAGAGGTTTAAGGGTGCAGAGGTGTAAAGGTTTAGGGGTGAAGGGGTTTAGAGGTTTAAGGGTGTAGAAAAATAGAATGGGGTCAAGAAAAACTTGACCCCATTTCATTTTGTGTATCGCTAACATTGGTGGCTGATAAAAGATTCACCCCTCTACACCTCTAAACCTTTTAACCTACTTCGCCTGATCCATCTCAAGCAATACGGTAATTTCAACATCCTTTCCTACAGCCAGACCGCCGGTTTCCAAAGCTGGTGCATATTTCAGGCCATACGTAAGACGATCGATGGTAGTTTTGGCTTTGAAACCTGCTTTCACACCACGTCCGGTATTGATTTGACCGCCATAGGTAACATCAAATGTTACGGTTTTGGTTACATCCCTGAGGGTAAGATCACCAGTGAGCGCATATTTGTTGCCACCCAATGGCTTCATTGACTTGCTCACAAAGCTCATCTTGGGAAATTTCTCAGCATTAAAGAAATCATCGCTTTTCAGGTGACCATCCCTTTTCTCGTTGTCTGTATTCACAGAAGCAACATCAACAGAGAAATTCACTTTGGCATCAGAAAGATCTGCTTTGGAAGCCACCAGGCTGCCATCAAACATCCTGAAAGAACCTTCCACTTCAGAAACCACCATGTGAGACACGGCAAATTTCACGTTAGAATGCGACTTGTCCACTTTCCATGTGGTCTGTGCCACGGCACCTGAAGCTCCTAAAAGCAAAAACGCTGCAAGATTGAATAATTGTTTTTTCATTGTACTTGTTTTTGATGTTTAAACACTAAATTAATTCGTTTCACCCGCATGGCAAAATGATTCCGTTAAGTTATACAGATTTTTGGCGATTTTGTTCATCAAAAAGAAATTTTCCGACAAGCTTATTAATCCATAATTTTCCAAAAATTGAACCCAATGGCCATGATAAAAAGGTTTTCATTGTTTTTGCTGCTTGTGATGATCATCAGCAATGCCTCATTTGCACAAAAGATTGGTTTGGACCAATTCAAGTCCTGGAAACCCAGGAACATTGGTCCTGCAGGAATGAGTGGCCGTATTACAGCGATCGATGCAGTAGTGGCGGACCCTAATACCATTTACCTGGGCGCTGCTTCTGGAGGTGTATGGAAAACCATCAATCAGGGCGCCAGCTGGGAGGCTGTATTTGAAGAACAACCTATTCTCAACATTGGTTCCATAGCCATACAGCAATCCAACCCTTCAACCGTTTGGGTAGGAACAGGTGAAGGCAACCCTAGAAACTCTATCAGCCTTGGAGAAGGGATGTACAAGACCATCGACGGCGGTAAAAGCTGGAAAAAGATGGGGCTTGAGAAAACACGCAACATCCACCGCATCATCGTGGATCCTTCCAATCCCAATACCGTTTATGCAGGTGCCATTGGCAATCCTTATGCAGAACATCCTGAAAGGGGCGTCTTCAAAACCACCAATGGTGGTGAAACCTGGGACAAGATCCTCTTTACCAACGATACTTCTGGCGTAGCCGACATGATCATGGACCCCTCCAATCCCAACAAATTGTTTGTGGCCATGTGGCAACACCGCAGAACGCCCTGGAGCCTCAGCAGTGGCGGGCCTGGCAGCGGTCTTTACATGACCTTTGATGGTGGAAAGAACTGGAAAAAATTAGGTGAAAAAGAAGGATTGCCTGCTGGCAACCTTGGCAGGATCGGACTGGCCATTTCACGCAGCAACCCCAACCGCGTTTATGCATTGGTGGAAGCAACAAAAAACGGATTATACAAGTCGGACGATGGTGGACAGACCTGGTCGCTCATGAACAGCAACCCTGAGTTTGTTTCCACAAGACCCTTCTATTTTCAGGAAATCGCCTGCGATCCGCAAAATGAAAACAGGCTCTGGCTGATCTATCAAATGATTTCCAAAAGCGATGATGCCGGAAAGAATTTTGATGTTGTCATCCCTTACAATGGCATTCATCCAGACCACCATGCTTTCTGGATCCATCCCACCAATCCCAACTTTATCATTGATGGAAACGATGGCGGAATCGGCATCACAAGAGACAAGGGCAAGACATGGCTCTTTGATGAGAAGCTGCCCGTGGGTCAATTCTACCACATCAATGTAGACAATGAAATGCCTTACAATGTGATGGGTGGCATGCAGGACAATGGCAGCTGGCGTGGTCCGGCCTATACCTGGATGAGTGGTGGCATCAAGAATTATTATTGGGACAACCTTTGGGGTGGTGATGGATTTGATGTGATGCCCGACAAGGATGATGCATCATGGGTGTATGCCATGAGCCAGGGCGGATCTGTTGGTCGCTACAACGTTAAAACTGGCGAAAGCTGGTACGTAAAACCGCCAGCACCAGACCTCAAAACAACACTGCGCTTCAACTGGAATGCTGCCATTGCACAGGATCCTTTTAGCAATTCAACCATCTATTTTGGGAGCCAACACCTGCACCGCTCAACCAACAAGGGTGCTTCATGGGAAATCATCTCACCGGATCTTTCCACCAATGACAGTGCCAAAATCGACCAAAGGAACAATGGTGGTATATCCATAGACATCACCGGTGCAGAGAACTTCTGTACCATCATGACCATAGCACCTTCATCCAAAGACAACAAGGTGATCTGGGCAGGAACAGATGATGGCAATGTGCAGCTGACCAGAGACGGCGGCAAAACCTGGACGAATTTCAGGGGAAAAATACCAGGTCTGCCCGTTGGCGCCTGGATACCACAGATTCAGGCATCAAGGTACAATGCGGCTGAAGCCTTTGTGGTAGCCAATGATTACAGGAGGGGAGATTTCAAACCTTATATTTTCAGGACCACAGATTTTGGAAAAACATGGACAAGATTGGTTGATGAGAAAAAAGTCATTGGCTATGCCCTTTGTATTTTGCAGGATCCAACAGAGCCCAACCTGATCTTTGCCGGAACCGAGCAGGGACTTTGGGTAAGCCTTGACAATGGCGCCAACTTCCAGCAATGGAAAAACGGATACCCCAGCGTGTCTACTTATGACCTTGCCATCCAGGAACGCGAAGCGGATCTTGTGATTGCAACTTTTGGACGCGCACTCTGGATCCTTGACGACATCAGGCCACTGAGAAAACTTGCTGCCAGCAAAGGCTTGTTGAACAAGGCTTTTGTTGCCTTTGACAGCCGCAATGTGGTGCAGGCCCAATTCAAAAATGCTCCGGGATACGAGTGGAGCACCTGGGGAATCTGGGATGCCGATAACAGGCCAGCCAGTGCGCCCATCTCCTATTTTATCAAGGCCTCTTCAGACACGTCAGCAAAAGCGAAAAAAGATTCAGTAGTTGTAAAAATTTACAACGATAAAAATGAAGTGATCAGGAACCTGAGATGGGCGGCTGATTCAGGATTCAACAGGGCTTATTGGGGAATGGAAGAAAAAGGATACCGCACACCTGGTGCTGGTGGCGGAAGAAGAATGGGCGGCGGCGGCGGCCGTGGAGGAGCCGAACCAGGAGGACAACAGGCATTACCCGGTACGTACAAAGTGGTTTTGGCTTACAAAGGCATCAGCGACTCTACCATGATTACCCTGCTCGATGATCCACGTTTGGGCAACAGAAACAACATCAAAATAGCGCAAGCTGCACTGCGTGCGGAATTGAAGAAAAGCGGGGACCAGCTGATTGAGGCCATGGACTTGCTAACAGAGGCTGATGAAGCAAGTAAAAAAGTGGAAACCTATACCAAGGAAATGAAAGGGGCAACAGTTGATTCCCTGAAAAAATCTACCAAGAAACTTCAAGACGAGATCAAGGCATTGAGAGAATTCATCAATGGTACAACCCAAACCAAACAGGGTTACGGACAGGTTCCTCAAATAACGGTCATGAACCAATACCAGCAGGCAAGCAGTGCCATCAGTTCAAAATCTATCGAACCCGGCGCACAGGAAAAAATGCTGGTGGAAAGGGCTGCAGGGCTGATCAGTGAAGCTGTAAAAAAAGTAACCGCTTTCAAAGAAGGAAGCTGGAAAAAATACATGGAGCAGGTTGCTGCGACGAAGATGGATCCTTTTGGAAAATAGTCTTTTGGTTGAAAGCCATGGGTTGAGGAGCATTCCTTGACCCATGGCTTTTAATTAATTCCTATTGACCAAAAACTGAAAAGGCTTGATGGCATTGGGTTTCAGCGCCTTTGAAACCGAGAGGTGATCATGAAAAATCTTAAACCGGTTGAGGTCAATGAGTTCATAGGCAACACAGAGCGCAGCGGTTGTTTCAACCTTTTGCAACAGATTGTTCAGGACAGCAACTTCCATTTCAATGGACTTTTCATCCTGAACTTCATCCTTGCGGAGCAACAACAAATCCCTGGTTTGACGTTTCATCACTTTTTTAATATCCCACGAAACCTTTTTTGGAAGGACAGCCACAACTGCTTTTGTTGCTGACACCACAAGACATCATGGTTGATATGCTTATTAATATTAAAACAACTAAAATTGTTCTCTTGAATCTGCTTTTCATCTACTGCTAATGTACATTTTATGTAAATTAAAAATGCAAATGCTGGCCAATTATAACAAATTATAAAATATTTACCATTCCTACGAATAAGCAAATAGCAAGACCTACCGCACTGATTGCCCCACTGGACTGGGGACTGGGGCATGCCACCCGTTGCATCCCCTTGATCAGCTATCTGCTTGAACGGGGATGGGAGCTCAGCCTTGCAGCGGAGGGAAATATAGCGACTTTGTTGACCAGGGAATTCCCTCAACTCAAGGTTATCCCCCTGAAAGGCTACCGCATCAGCTACCCCAAGAAAGGAGCATTGTTTATCCCAACAATTTTGATGCAGGTCCCTAAAATCATTCATTCCATCAAAAATGAACACCAGTGGCTGGACCATCAACTGGATACCCACCAATGGGATTTGATCATCAGCGACAACCGTTATGGGCTCTATACAACCAGAACCAGGACTGTTTTCATCACACACCAGCTGGGCATCATTTCAGGATTTGGAAGGATGGGTGATGGGTTGCTAAGGAACTTGCTATACAGATGGATCAACAGGTTCAACATTTGCTGGATACCCGATACGGCAGAGGATGTCAATATAGCAGGAAAATTATCGCACCCACAGTCCATGCCCAACCAATACGCTTTCATCGGCCCCCTTTCCCGGTTGAGCAAGGCCAAGCCATTGGCTGATGAACACCTGCTCGTGCTCTTGTCAGGGCCGGAACCCCAGCGCACCATCCTGGAGGCAAAGCTGATTGATCAGCTTTCCAATACAGACGAGGCGGTGGTATTTGTAAGAGGACTGCCATCTTCGGCACCCTTGATGGAGAACAGGGGCAGGATCCGGTTTGAAAACCACTTGGATGCAAATGCATTGTCCCAAATGCTTTCGGCTGCAAAAGCAGTGATTTGCCGTTCAGGCTATTCTTCTGTTATGGATTTATTGAAGTTGAAAAAAAGAGCCCTTTTGATTCCTACCCCAGGGCAAACAGAACAGGTGTATCTGGCAAAGCACCTTGGCACATTGCATTGGTTCGTGGTCCAGGAACAAGAGCAGCTTGATCTGAAAAAAGGTATCGCTGCAGCATTGAGCCAAACGATTGAATTCCCAGCCCTTGATTTTGAAGCCTTCAAAAAAGCTTTTGCCAATTTGGGCATCCAATAAACAGATGTGCCACCATAGCACAATTATTGTTATCTTGACATTTACTAAAACCGAAACCAAAGCACATGAGAAAACTTTGTTTGACCATCCTTTTAGGATGCTTCAGTATCGCCCTTTTCTCCCAGTCCACCTTCCCCGTGAATGGTGTGGCAGACGAAAGGGAAACAACCTTTGCCTTTAAAAATGCAACAATTGTCAAGGATGCACAAAACACCCTGACCAATGCCACCATGATTGTTCGCAACGGAAAGATCATCGCCATTGGAACAGCAGTAACCATTCCTGCTGATGCCATTGTTGTTGACTGTACCGGCAAATACATCTACCCTTCTTTCATTGACCTCTATGCCGACTATGGCATGCCAGCACAAGCACAGGCACAAGGTGGATTTGGAAGGGGATTCTTTGGCGCAGCACAGCTGAGTTCCGGTACCAAAGGTGCTTTTGGCTGGAACCAGGCCATCAAGGCAGATGTTAACGCCGCAAGCTTATTCGTTACCGATGACGCCAAGGCAAAAGCCATGCGTGAGATTGGTTTTGGCGCTGTACTCACCCACCAAAAAGATGGTATCGCCAGAGGAACCGGTGCATTTGTATCACTGGCTTCCATGAAAGAAAACATGGTGATCCTCAAAGAAAAAGCCTCTGCCCATTACTCTTTCAGCAAGGGCACATCAACACAGTCTTACCCTTCTTCCATGATGGGCAACATCTCGCTTTTGAGACAAACCTACCTGGATGCCAAATGGTACAAGAAAAATACTGAAAAAGAAGGATTGAACCTTAGCCTCCTTTCATGGAACAGGATCCAGGAACTTCCCCAGGTTTTTGATGCAAGCGACAAATGGAATGCATTGCGTGCAGACAGGATTGGTGATGAGTTTGGTGTTCAGTACATCATCAAAACCAGTGGCAACGAATACCAGCGTATCGCTGAAATCGCCGCTACTGGATCTACCCTGATTGTGCCGTTGAATTTCCCCATGGCCATGGATGTTGAAGACCCCAATGATGCAAGATTTGTTTCACTGGCAGACATGAAACATTGGGAGCTCGCACCAACCAATGCGGCTGCACTGGAAAAAGCCAAGATACCTTTCTGCCTTACCACAGCAGACCTTCGCTCTCCTTCCGCCTTTATGTCGAGCCTCCGCAAAGCCATTGAAAATGGCCTTTCAGAAAGCAAGGCACTTGAAGCACTGACCACTACTCCTGCCAACACCTTGGGTGTGGGCAACATGGTGGGTTCTCTCGAGCAAGGTAAAATCGCCAACTTCTTGGTAACTACCGGAAATGTTTTCAGCGAAAAAACATCCATCATCGAAAACTGGGTGCAGGGCAACAAGTACAGCATCAAACCTGAGAAATGGTTGGATATTGCAGGAAAATATTCACTAGCCATCCATTCCGCACAAGGCACAAAAACCTATGGATTGGAAGTGAAATCAGCCAACGCTGCCAATGTCATCAATACAGATACCATTGCCGCCAAATTCACCTTTGATGGCAAAATGGTCAAACTGAATTTCGCACCCGAGAAGAAATCCAAGAACATGCTTCGCCTCAGTGGAATGAAAAATGGTGCAGACTGGAATGGCTACGGAGAGGATGCAGAAGGCAACAAACTCACCTGGACTGTCTCAGCCTACACTGCAGTGGCCACAAGTGCTTCAGCAGATACCGCAAGAAAAAAAATGGCTTCAAAGCTGGGTGAAGTAATGTACCCGTTTACCCCTTATGGCTGGACAGAGGCTCCCAAACAAGAAGTGATCCTGATCAAGAACGCAACCGTCTGGACCAATGAAAAAGAGGGAAGACTTGAGGGCACCGATGTATTGGTAAAAGATGGCAAGATTGCACTAATAGGAAAAAACCTGCAAGACGCAAGTGCTAAAGTAATTGATGGAACTGGCAAACATCTTTCTCCTGGCATCGTTGACGAACACTCTCATATTGCAGCATCATCCATCAATGAAGGTGGTCAGTCTGTCACTTCTGAAGTGCGCATAGCAGACAACCTCAATCCGGATGACATCAACATCTATCGCCAACTCAGCGGTGGTGTAACAACATCACATATCCTTCATGGATCTGCCAACACCATCGGTGGCCAGACACAACTGATCAAGTTGCGCTGGGGTGCCAATGACGACAAGCTGAAGTTTGAAGGATCTGATGGATTCATCAAATTTGCCTTGGGAGAAAACGTAAAACGCGCTTCTTCTTCACAAGGCAATACCCGTTTCCCTGACACCCGCATGGGTGTTGAACAGGTATTGACAGATGCTTTTACCCGCGCCAAGGATTATGAATCAGCGATCAAAGCAGCATCAGCAACAACTGCTCCAGTTGTGAAAGGAAAGAAGACCACTGCAGTTGCAGCAGACCCATATGAAACTGTTCGCCGTGACCTGGAACTGGAAGCATTGGTGGAAATCATGAACAAGAAAAGGTTCATCACCTGTCACTCCTATGTTCAAAGCGAGATCAACGCAGCCATGAAAGTGGGCGAAAAACTGGGCTTTAGGTTCAATACCTTCACCCATATCCTTGAAGGATACAAGGTGGCTGACAAGATGAAAGCCCATGGTGTAGCCGCTTCCACCTTCTCTGACTGGTGGAACTACAAGATGGAAGTTGTTGATGCGATTCCATACAATGCCACCATCATGTCCAAAGTGGGAGTAAATGTTGCCATCAATTCCGATGATGCTGAAATGGCCCGCCGCCTCAACCAGGAAGCAGCCAAGAGCATCAAGTTTGGTGGAATGGGAGAAGAGGATGCCTTCAAAATGGTTACCCTCAATCCTGCAAAAATGTTGCATGTTGATGCCCGCATAGGCAGCATCAAAGTTGGCAAGGATGCTGACCTCGTGTTGTGGAGTGACAATCCACTGAGCATTTATGCCAAGGCAGAAAAAACAATGGTGGATGGCATCGTTTATTTCGACAGGGAAAAAGATGCCCAAATGAGGAAACTACAGGCTGCAGAAAAAAACAGGCTGATCCAGAAATTGAATGGCGAAAAAAGGACTGGCGGCCCCATGGCTCCTGCAACCCCAAGCTATTCAATTCTCATGAACTGTGGCGACCATGAACACAGCCACGGAATCCTCACCATCGATCAAGACTAATCAGCAACAAAAACATTCTCATGAAAAAAATATTATTCAGCATACTCGCAGGCATGGCCTTTACCACTGTTGCCCATGCACAGGAATCTGTTTATCCTGCGTCAAAACAAACAGCGCCCGTCATCATCATAAATGGCACGGTACACGTTGGAAATGGACAGGTGCTCAACAACACTTCTGTTGAAATCCGCGATGGAAAAATCACCAATATTGGAGCTGGCATCACTGCTTCAGCAGATGCCTTCAAGGTGGATGCAAAAGGCAAACATGTTTACCCAGGCCTTATCCTGGCCAACTCCAACCTCGGACTGGTGGAAATAAGTACCGTAAGGGCTACTGATGATGAATCAGAGATTGGTGAATACAATCCATCCGTCCGTTCGCTTGTGGCTTACAATACCGATTCAAAGGTGATCAATACCTTGAAAACGAATGGCATCACCCATGCAAACATTGTTCCTCAAGGGGGCACCATCAGCGGTTCCTCTTCTGTTGTTCAACTGGATGCCTGGAACTGGGAAGATGCAGCTTATGCAGCAGACAATAACATTCACATGAACATGCCCGCCCTCTACAACAGGCCCAGCCGCTTTGGTGGATTTGGCGGTGGACAAGGTCCACAAGCGGATCCATTGAAAAGGGGCATTGAGCAGCTCGAGGAGATCAAGGATTTTTTCCGTGCAGCGAAGGCCTACAATGATCAGGCCGTCAAAACACAAACCAATATCAAATTTCAAGCGGTAGAAGGGCTTTTCAGCAAAAAGCAAAAACTCTTCATCCGCTGCAATGTGGTGCGTGAAATCCTTGCGGCCATTGACTTCAAGACTGAGTTTGGATTTGATATCGTACTGGTTGGCGCAGCAGAAAGCCATCAGGTGGGAGACATCCTCAAGCGCAACAATATCCCCGTTATCCTCAGCCAGATGCATGCCCTTCCTACCATGGCAGATGATGGCGTTGATCTTCCTTACCAACTGCCTGCCCTGCTTCAAAAAGCAGGTGTGCAGTTTGCAATTTGTGATGAAGATGGCCAACAAAGGGGAAAGAACCTTCCGTTTCAAGCAGGAACCGCGGCCGCTTACGGATTGACAAAAGAAGAAGCACTTTCCTCCATCACCCTGAATGCAGCCAAAATTTTGGGCATTGCAGACCGCACCGGATCCATTGAAACCGGCAAGGATGCAAACATTGTCATCAGCGAAGGAGACATCCTTGACATGCGCAGCAGCAATATTTCACTGGTCATGATTGGTGGCCGCATGGTCAGCCTTACCGACAAACACAAGCAGTTGTATGAGCGGTATATGGTGAAGTATGGGTTGAAGTAGGGTTTAGGGGTGTAGAGGTGTAGGGGTTTAGGGGTTGAAGGGTTAGAGGTTTAGGGGTTGAAGAAACTTTTTTATTCAACATGCACTGGGATCAAATAGTAAAAGGGCTCATGCAATACTGCTTGAGCCCTTTTACGTTAAAATATATCATGTTTTTTTAACCTAACCCATTAAACCCTTCAACCCCTAAACCCCTCAACCATTAAACCCTAATACCCCCTCACATCCTTGCCTTCCATGAAGTTAATGAAGGCCATGTTCACCACCCTGTTTCCACCGGGGGTTGGATAGTTACCTGTAAAGTACCAGTCGCCAAGATTGCCGGGGCAGGCATCGTGTAAATCTTCAATGGTTTGGTAGATCACTTCTACGGGCACTGCCACCTCTTCTGGGGTGATGAGTTGGGCAATTTTTGCCGATATCTCCTGTGGAGTAAAAGATCCATAGATCTGTTTGACAACATTTTCGGTATGCAATTGCCCCTTTTCGCGAAGGTCCTTGCACTTGTTGTAGAGTTCATCCAGCAGGCCAAATTGGCCCCTGTCTTTCAACAAAGATAGTGCTGCCTTGAAGGCAATGAAATCTCCCAGCTTGCTCATGTCAATCCCATAACAATCCGGATAGCGAATCTGGGGAGCAGAAGAAAGCACAATAATTTTTACGGGTTTTAGCCTGGACAGCATCCTGACAATGCTTTCCTTCAGCGTTGTACCGCGTACGATAGAGTCATCAATGACGACCAGGGTATCAACATTGGCTTGCACTGTTCCATAGGTAACATCATACACGTGTTGCACCATTTCAGAACGGTTGGCATCCTCAGTGATGAAGGTGCGCATTTTCACATCCTTGATGGCCACTTTTTCAACACGGATTTTCCGGTTGATCATCTCAGACAATTTCTCCTCATCGAAATCCTTGTCCCAGGCCATGATCCGTTGCACCTTGATCTGGTTGAGGAAATCCTCCATGCCCTTCAGCAATCCATAAAATGCAACTTCAGCCGTATTGGGAATAAAAGAAAAGATGGTATGCTTGAGGTCATTGTTGATGGCCTTCAGCACATTGCTGCTAAGCCTATAGCCCAAACCAATCCTTTCCCTGTATATCTTTTCGTCTCCGCCGCGTGAAAAATAAATTCTTTCAAAACTGCATGCCCGCCTGGCTTGTGGCTCCAGGATCTGCTCAACGGTCCAGGTGCCATCACTCTTCACAATCAATGCCTGTCCGGGCATCAATTCCTTCACTTCATTCTCGCCAACATGAAAACTGGTCCTGATGGCTGCACGTTCTGAAGCCGCAACAATCACTTCGTTGTTGGCATAGTAATAAGACGGACGAATACCATGTGCGTCGCGGATGACAAAAGAATCACCATTGCCAATCAGTCCACATACATTGTAGCCACCATCAAAATGTTGGAATGCATTTTTTAAAATGGAAGGAATGGACATGTTTCCCGGATTTGCCGCATCATCCTTCACGATAAAATGATGGACAACTTCCATCATCGCAGCCAGATCACTTTGCTTCTGAAAATCGCCAGGATTGACATCAACCATTTTGAAAAGTTCCTCCGTATTGACCAGGTTGAAATTGCCTGCCAATGCCAAATTCCTTGCAGGAATGATGTCCCTCTTGATAAAGGGATGGCAGAATTCAACATTGTTTTTTCCCTGTGTACCGTAGCGAAGATGACCAAGCAACAACTCGCCCATGAAATTGAGGTGGCCTTTCATGAGGCCAGGATGCTTTCTGATATCGGGCTGTGATTTTTCCAGTTCATTGATTTCCTTTCCCACCTGGGAAAACAAATCAGCAATGGCCTGTTGGGCAACACTGCGCAAGCGGTGCATGAAAGGATAACCAGGCTCTGCATTCAACTTCACAGAAGCAATGCCCGCTCCGTCTTGTCCTCGGTTGTGCTGCTTCTCCATCAACAGGTAGAGTTTGTTCAGCCCATAAAGCGCCGTACCCTGTTGTTGCTGGTAGTAGGAAAAAGGCTTGAGCAGCCTGATAAATGCAAGACCGCATTCGTGTTTGATGGCATCACTCATATAGCGAAATAAGAACAGCAAATTTAAGGTTAAAAAACAGAACCTTAAAATTTAACCCGCTTGTCGGATCTTATTTGCTGACGTAATTGGGGAATTGCTTGCGCAAAGATTCACATTGTTGATAATCCTTGTCGACCATCACGTAATAGGTAGGCAATTTGCTTTGGAACCATTTGTCAATGGTCCTTTCTTTCTTTTCTGCCAATGCCCTTTGTGCAATCCTGTCGTAATCGTCACGAATATTTTCCCGATGGGGCTCAGTTTTGCTTTGAAGATACACAAGCCTTACCGCCTGCTTGTCTTGCTCATCCTTGTATGACATGGGTTGGGAAAATTCGCCCACCTTTAATTTATCGAGATAAGGCACAAGGTTCTTGTCAAGTTCATCAATGGTAACAAATGCACCACCCTGACCACTCATGATACCCGCGCTGAACTTGCTGTTCTGGTCGTCACTGTTCTTGTCTACGGCCTCACCGAAGGTAATGGTGCCCGCTACCAGCTTGGTCCTGATGGAGTCAAGCCTTAACTTGGTGGCCTCAATATCTTCTTCCTGAAGCGCCGGTATACGGAGGATATGGCGGATGACTGCATCGTCTCCATTCCTGCTGATCATTTGTATGATGTGATAACCAAATTTGGATTTGATGACAGGAGAAACCTGGCCCTCTTTCAGTCTGAAAGCGGCATTCTTGAAATCAGGATCCCAATCTTTTTGTGTTTTGTTGATTTCGTAGCGACCGCCCGTTTGCTTGCTGCCTGGATCTTCAGAATACAACCTGGCAAGGGTTTCAAACGTTTTTTGCCCGGCTTCAATCTGCCTGCGGTAATCAGCCAGTTCATCCTGGGCAAATTTCTCAAGCTCCCTTCCTGCTTTGGGATGGATCACAATTTGGCCTATGACAAGCTCCGTTTCGTAAAAAGGCAGGCTGTCTTTGGGAATCTTGTTGAAATACTCCTTCACTTCATTGGGGGTGATTTTGACGTACTCAACAATCTTCTCCCGCATGGACTTGGCAAGCCTTCCTTCGCGGATGGATTTCCTGAAATCTTCTTTTACCTGGTAAATGGTACGCCCGGCAATTTGCTCAAAAGCTTCTTTTCCACCGTACTGCATGATAAAATAACGCACCCGCTGGTCAAGTTCGGCCTCTACTTCTTCATCTGAAACCGGAAGTGAATCCTTTTCTGCCTGAAGAATAAGTGCCTTGTCCTGCATCATCCTTTCCAACAGAAAACATTCAGCATTTTCAGGCATTTCATTGCCCTGGCGTTTCTGGTCTTCAATGTAGTTGACAATATCGCTTTTCAACACGATTTTGTCCCCCACAATGGCAACAATCTTGTCCGCCAACAACTTTGCGGTCTGTGCCTGGCCAACAAAGGCCGAGATCACCAAAATCAATACAATCAATATTCTTTTCATGCTGCAATTCCTGTTTCCAAATATGGTTGAATTCGGCCTTATGATAAAATCCCCTGACTTAAAGTTTTCATAAATAGTCCATTCCCCCGGAAAAAACTACAATGTCCTCTTCACCTCAGTTTCTTCAAACGCTTCGATCACATCACCCACCCTGAGGTCGTTAAAATTCTTGATGGTCAGTCCGCACTCATAGCCCTGGTTGACCTCTTTCGCATCATCCTTGAAGCGTTTCAAGCTGCCCAGTTCTGTGCTTTGACCTTCCCCTCTGGGATATTCAACGATACCATCACGGATGATACGGATCTTGTTGTTTCTGCTGATTTTACCGTCCAGTACATAACAACCAGCAACGGTGGCTTTGTCAAACTTGTACACCTCACGCACCTCAACGTTGGCCACAATTTTCTCTTCAATCTTCGGCTCAAGCATACCTTCCATGGCACTCTTGATTTCCTCAATGGCGTTGTAGATGATGGAGTAAAGCTTGATCTGTACACCTTCGTTTTCTGCAATCTTGTTGGCCTGAATAGAAGGACGAACGTTGAAACCAACGATGATCGCATCAGATGCAGTGGCAAGCAATACATCACTTTCAGTAATCTGTCCAACGGCCTTGTGTACTACCTTGATGGCAATCTCCTGCGTGGAAAGCTTCTGCAATGAATCACTCAAGGCCTCAACAGATCCATCCACATCACCCTTGATGATGATATTGAGTTCCTTGAAATTACCGAGTGCCAACCTGCGGCCAATCTCATCCAGCGTAATATGTTTTTTGGTCCTGATACCCTGCTCACGCATGATCTGGGCCCTTCTGCCTGCAATTTCCTTGGCATCAGACTCCTCTTGGTAAACCTTGAACTTCTCACCTGCCTGCGGTGCACCATTCAGACCAAGAATCAAAACGGGTGATGAAGGTGGAATGGCGTCTACACGCTTGTTCCTTTCGTTCATCATGGCCTTGACCCTTCCATAGTGCTGACCACTCACCACCAGGTCGCCCTGCTGGAGTGTTCCGTTCTGCACAAGAATGGTAGCCACATATCCACGGCCCTTATCGAGCGTTGCTTCAATGATGGTACCACTGGCTTCCCTTTCAGGATTGGCTTTCAGGTCGAGCAATTCTGCTTCAAGCAAAATCTTTTCAAGCAGCTTATCGATGTTCAAACCAGATTTGGCAGCGATTTCCTGGCTCTGGAATTTCCCTCCCCACTCTTCCACAAGGATATTCATCCCGGCAAGCTGTTCGTATATCTTCTGGGAGTTGGCTCCGTCCTTATCGATTTTGTTGATCGCAAAAATCATCGGTACACCCGCCGCTTGTGCATGGCTGATGGCCTCTTTTGTTTGAGGCATCACCGCATCATCCGCTGCAATCACAATAACAGCAAGGTCAGTGACCTTGGCACCACGGGCACGCATCGCCGTAAAGGCCTCGTGACCAGGTGTATCCAAGAAGGTGATGGATTTTCCGGTAGGAAGATCAACATGGTAAGCACCAATGTGCTGGGTGATACCACCCGCCTCACCGGCTACTACATTTGCATTGCGAATATAGTCAAGCAAAGAAGTTTTACCGTGGTCAACGTGACCCATGATGGTAACGATGGGAGCGCGGGGAAGCAGCTGCTCTGGAGCATCAACTTCTTCTTCCTCTTCCATCTCCATTTGCTTTTCCATGTCGATGAATTCCACTTCAAAACCAAACTCACCGGCAACCAGCTCGATCACCTCGGCATCAAGCCTTTGGTTGATGGAAACCATGATACCAAGGCTCATACACTTGCCAATGATTTCTGCAAAGTTCACATCCAGCAAACTGGCCAATTCACTCACACTGATAAATTCAGTCAACTGGATTTTTTCATCCCCTTCTCCTTCTGCACCAGCCTCGATTTCCTCACGTTTGAGGCGACGAAGCTTGGACTTGGTTATCTTGGCTTTTGAGCCACCACCGCCACCAGAGAGTTTGGCCTGTGTTTCCTTGATCTTGTTTTGGATTTCCTTCTCATCAATCTCCTTCACCTCTCCTCTCCTGACCACGCGAGGTCCGCCTACACGAGGTGTTGAAGGACGCTGTGGTGCAGCAGGTGCTCCACCTTTTTGAATGGATGGTTTCGTTCTCTCCGGCTCCTTTTTCTCTATCGGAATCCGAATTCGTTTTCTTTTCACATCAGCATTGCGGCTCCTGTCGTCCATCTCAGGCTTGAGTTCAATTCTGCCGACAATCTTGGGACCCTCGAGCTCCGGAGCTTCTATTTTAACCCTATCAGGTTCTGCTGGTTTTGGTGCTTCTACAGGCAGTATTTGTTCTGGTACAACTGCTGCAACCTCAGGAGCCTTCTCTTCGGCCTTGGGTTCGACTTTCTTTTTTGCTTCACCGCGTTTAGGACGTGTTGAGGCATTGATGGCATCAAGGTCGATCTTATCCAAAATCTTAGGCCCATGCAATTCAGGTGCCTCGATTTTTGTAATCTCCACTTCAGGCTCAACAGGAGTGACCACTTCTTCTGGAGGTGCAGGTGCTGGTGCAACCACTGCTGGCTCTTCAGCTGGCACCACTTCAGGCACTTCAACGACAACAGGCGCTGGTTCTGGGGCAGGAGTAGGCGCAGGAGCAGGTTGCTCTACCACCACTTCAGGCTCTGCCTTTTTCTTGGTATCCTTTTTGAAAACAATCTCTTCTTCGTCCTTCTTCTTCTTTGCCTCGCCTGATGACCCCTTAGGGATTTCAATGGCATCACTTTTTGCTTTCGCTGCCTTATCAGAAGAGAATTCCTGCTGCAGAGAATGATACATGTCTTCCGTTAACTTGGAAGTGGGCTTTAGATCATCCTTGCTGAATCCCTTACTGGCAAGAAAGTCCACCAACGTATCCTTACCGATGTTGAACTCCTTGGCCGCGGCCATTAACCTGGGTGTGTTTGATTCTGACATTTATCCTCCTGGGCTTTTTTTGCTTGTTTCTTGTTTGCTTGCTGTGCTGACTAGTCTTTCTCGAATTCTGCCCTCAAAACATTGCGAAGTTCCTCGATGGTTTCTTTTTCGAGATCTGTCCTGCGTTCCAATTCTGTTGCAGTAAGATCCAACACACTGCGCGCGGTATCACAACCGATACGCTTGAGTTCTTCAATGATCCATCCTTCAATCTCATCGCTAAATTCATCAAGATCGATATCGTATTCAGCCATTTCACCTTCATTGTCGCGGTACACGTCAATATCAAAATCGGTGAGGTCTTCAGCCAATTTGATGTTTACACCGCGCTTACCGATGGCCAATGAAACCTGGTCTGGTGATACAAATACTTCAGCACGCTTGCCTTCATTATCAATGTTCATCCTCGTAATCTTCGCTGGAGTAAGAGAACGCTGGATGAGCAATTGAATATTGTTGGTGAAATTGATCACATCGATGTTTTCATTCTTCAGTTCACGCACGATGCCATGGATACGGCTTCCTTTCATTCCCACACAAGCACCCACCGGATCGATACGGTCATCATAGCTTTCAACAGCTACTTTGGCGCGCTCACCTGGCTCACGTACGATTTTACGGATGACGATGAGGCCATCAAAAATTTCCGGCACCTCAATCTCAAGGAGTTTCGCAAGGAAAGAAGGATGGGTCCTGGAAAGGATGATCACAGGGGCATTGTTTTTCAATTCCACTTTTTTGATCACCGAACGGATGCTTTCTCCTTTTTTGAAGTAATCAGAAGGGATCTGCTCAGGCTTTGGCAGAATCAACTCATTGCCATCTTCATCGATGAGCAAGACTTCTTTTTTCCATACCTGGTAAACTTCAGCGTTGATGATGTCTCCAACGCGGTCACCGTATTTTTTCACAAGGGCGTTCTTCTTGAGGTCTCCAATGCGGCTTGCCAATGTTTGCTTGGCAGCAAGAATGGCACGGCGACCAAAATCCATGATGTCCACTTCTTCGTAGAGTTCTTCCCCAACCTCAAAATCTGGTTCGATCTTCACCGCTTCACTGTATTCAATTTCCATCAGTGGGTTTTCAACTGCACCATCTTCTACAATCATGCGGTGGCGCACGATTTCAAGGTCACCTTTTTCAGTATTGACGATTACGTCGAAACTTTCGTCGGATCCATATTTCTTGCGAAGCAGTGTCTTGAATACATCTTCAAGCACTTTCATGAGCGTGGGACGATCGATGTTCTCTGCATCTTTGAAGTCCTGGAAAGATTCGATCAGATTGATACTTGCCATAAAATATCCATTTAGTGTTCTTGTCTTTTATTTTTTAGAATACAATTTTAACCGTTGTCGTTTTAATGTCATCAAAAAGCAGGACATGTTTGATGACCTCCAGCTTTTTCCCCTTTCCTTTCTCCTCGTCCACTTCGATGCCTTTTTCGTCTGCTGCAAGCAGTTTACCCTCAAATGCACGGCCGTCCTTCATTTCAAGTTCAACTACCCTGCCAATGTTCTTGATGAACTGTCTTTGCAACAAAAGGGGCTCATCAATACCCGGAGAAGATACCTCAAGTCCAAACTCACCATCCTTGCAAATCTCCTGCTCAACAATTTCCTTGTAGAGTGCCCTGTTGAGTTTGACGCATTTTTCAATGGTCACACCCTCATCGCCATCTACATAAACGCTGATGTTGTTGATGGGGCGAACGTTGACCCTCACCAAAAAGTATTGGGGCTCCGATTCGAGTAATTTTTCGGCCAATGCCTTAACCTGTACTGTTTTTTCTTCTGTTGCCATCTTCTGTGAAATAAAGAAGGGAACGGCACCGTTCCCTTCATCTGTTTCATGTTTCCAATGCAAAGATAGGGGTTTGGGGGGAAATGACCAAATTGTTGGGGTTTTAGGGGTGGAGAGGTGTAAGGGTTTAGGGGTTTAGGGGTGGAGAGGTTTAGGGGTTTAGGGGTTTAGGGGTTTAGGGGTTTAGGGGTGGAGAGGTGTAAGGGTTTAGGGGTGGAGAGGTGTAGAGGGTTGGGGGTGGAGAGGTTTAAGGGTGTAAAGGGTGAGATCAATCAGTTGAGGTTATGACCAAGGTCATGTTTCGTTCCTATTGATGGGATATCTTTAACGATTAACATTTTCACCCCTAAACCCCTAAACCCCTAAACCCCTAAACCCTCAAACCTATATGCCTTCCCCAGAAAACCTCAACGACTTTTACCAGGAAAACCGGAAACTGCTCACGGAATACCTTGAAACCAGGGTGCAGTTGCTCAAACTGACCTCAGTCAGGAGTCTTTCCAGGACCCTGAGTATGCTGATCTTGATTGCATTGATCAGTTTTATGGTGCTTTTCTTTCTGCTCTTCCTGGTCATCGCTTTTTCCTGGTTCATGGCCAATACGCTGGGAAGTGCCACGTTGGGATTCCTCTGTGGCGGCGGCGTTTTTCTGCTGATTATCTTGCTTTTCGTCCTGTTCAGAAAACCATTATTTCTTAACCCCCTGATCCGCCTGTTCATTCATACATCAACACAGGAGGAAGAGGATGAAGACTACTAACATGAACAAACCCATTCGCAGTATTCAGGCACTGAACATATCTATCAGGGAGTTGCGCGACAAGCAAAAGGCGCTGGAAGTCAAAATGGACGAAAACCTGATGAACCTGAAAGGAAATTATTTCAACATGACCCTTAACTCCGTTTTTGGCGAAAAAAAAGCACGTACGCATTTCTGGGCAAGCATTCTTTCCCGTTTCATGGAAAGTGAGAAAGTGCAACAGGGCATTGGAAACCTGATGGACAAAATAGCTGATAAGCTGAGCAATGCCATCAAAAAGTGATGGCGATAAAGGGAAAAACGCGTTGGGAGCAATACAAATATGATGACGTTACAGCAGGTTTCATTTCAATTCCAAAGGCCCAACATTTAACTTGGCATTGATCCTGTTGCTTGTTAAGCGTTTCATATTTTACTAATTTTGCACCATGTTGAGATACATCCTCCTTGCCTTCACCATCTATTTTGCCTACCGGTTTATTGTAAACTTTCTTATTCCTGTGGTGAAAACAACCAGGCAGGTGAAAAAACAGTTTGACAGCGTCAGGGAGCAACAAGCATACCAACAACAGGCGCAACAATCCCATCAACACCAACAGGCCAAACCTTCACCGGTAGAAAAAAACAGCAAGGCGAGTGACGGAGATTATCTGGAGTTTGAGGAGATCAAGTAATTCTAGATCATTAGGTTAGTAAAATAACCTTTCAAAAAATGATCTTATTTCATTTTTAGGATTGATAGATTCCTGGGGCATTAAATTATTACTGAAAGTCAATGCCTGATATCAAACAGGAATCAAAGCCTTGAACATAACGCCTTCGTTTTTCTTTTTTTCCAGGTGAAAAGTACCACCAAAAAGATCACAGCGATTGACAATGTTTTTGATGCGGAGATTGGCAGACAACAGATTAATATTTAGTTTTTTATCATCGCAAAATACCTCGAGCAACATGAAATCATTGTTGCTTTCAAGATGAATGGTTGCGAACTGCGCAGCAGACTCATGAACAATGGCTTGCATACATTCCTGTATAGCCCTCAGGATGGTCAACTCATGGTCCTTGTTCTTTTTCTTGGTGGGTGAAAAGCCGCTGTGATCAAAAATGATGGATATTGTTTTCCCTTTGTTCAATCGATTGACCAGGTCTGTTACCAGGTCTGTCAAAGGAATATGGAGCAGTGAATCCGGGTTGATGTCATTGCAAATCTTGTTGACTTCGTCAACGGCACTGTACATGATCTGTTTTACTTTTTCGGTAAACTCTCCTATCGCCTTGTCCATCACAGGTAAAAATTCAAGCATCATCCTACCTGCTGTAAGGATTTGATTGACATTTTCGTGCAAGATACTGGCAATCTCTTTCCTGTCCAGTTCAGTCCGCTCGATGACAGCCTTTACAATTTCCTTGTGCTGCTGGTCCAAGAGAGAGGCAATCTTTTGCTGCAGTTCCTTTGTGGTTGTGATATCCACATGGGTTCCGACCACTAGAACAGGCTTTCCTTCTTCATCCTTCTCTACCACCACACCCCTGTCCAACACCCAGTGCATCTTTCCCTTATCATCAAAAATCCTGTATTCCAAGGCATGGCGCTCTTGCTTCATGTTCTTGTAAGCATGATCATTCTCTTTGAGCAGGTGGCGGTCATCAGGATGGGTGCTTCCCCTCCAGATATTGTCTGCCTGAGTAGCCTTAAGATCAGCAGGAATAAAACCAACAAATGGATTGTATTGTGAGGAGAACCAGGTAGTTTCTGTCCTGAAATCATGCGACCATGCACTGTCGCCGAGATTGCTCAAGATCTCCCGAACACGGCCATAACCATCGCTTAAATGTAAGGCCTCATTGACTAAAGGGAGCGCAGTTTTCCTCTTGCTTTGTATAGATGGTGTTGTTGAGCTCATGGTGGTTGCATATGCAATATAGCTACATTTGAAGGTAGCATTTTTACTAATTTGCAACAACGATCAACTAACTTGTTTGATCATCCACTAGTTTTACTTGCTATCATTAAATACTTTCAGGGCTTCCTCATCTTTATACTGAAGAATAAGTGATTTCAATTGCCCTTTCAGGTTAGCAATCATCCCCTTCATTTTGGGATCATCAATCAAGTTGTGGAGCTCTTGCCGATCATTTTTAAGGTCAAACAGCTCCCATGTATCGTAAGGACCATAAAAGCGAATCAACTTATACCGTTCTGTGCGCACACCAAAATGAGGGGCAACATGGTGGGGCTGGGGAAATTCATAATAATGATAAAACATGGCCTTTCTCCAATCCTTCGTATTTGGTTTTTCAGCCAGCAATGGCGCAAAACTTTTCCCCTGGATGTCTTCGGGTACCTTTACACCTGCCATGTCGATGATGCTTGGTGCAAAATCAATGTTAACCACCATGCCATCCACAATGGTACCAGGTTTGACCTTTCCGGGATATTTCATCACAAAGGGCGTACGCAGGCTTTCCTCATACATGAAACGCTTGTCAAACCAGCCATGTTCGCCCATGTAAAATCCCTGGTCCGAAGTGTAAATAACGATGGTGTTTTCTGAAAGTCCGGCTGAGTCCAGGTAATTCAAAATCCTACCAATATTCCTGTCCATTGATCGGGCAGTAGCAAGATAGTCCCTGAGGTAGCGCTGGTATTTCCATTTGAGCAGGGCAACACTATCATCCTTTACCTTGTTGTATTCAAGCTCGGCCTTGTCGTAATAATTTTTGTAAACAGCTTTCTCCTCTGCAGTCATCCTGCCAAACATACCCGGCCTGGTATAATCAACCCCCATTTTGAGGTCATCACGCAATACCATGGTTTTGTCAATCGTCATGTCCTGGTCTGCTGCTGCTCTTCTCCCCTTGTAATCATCATTGAAATTGGCGGGAAAGGCAAATTCCTTGTTTTCAAACTCTGCAAGGTCTTGTGGATCGGGCATCCAGTTCCGGTGTGTTGCCTTTTCTCCCACCACCATGAAAAATGGTTTCTGTTTGTCTCGGCCATCCAACCACTCCAATGCAAAGTCACTGATCAGGTTGGTAACATATCCCTTGTGCCTCACCGTGTCCTTGTTCATGTGTACAAAGTCCGGTTGAAAATATTGCCCCTGGTCAGGCAATACCCTCCAAAAATCAAAACCACCAGGGAGGGTGTTAAGATGCCACTTCCCAATCCAGGCGGTCTGATAATTGTACTGGGAAAGCACGCGTTGAATCTGTTGTTGATTGGCATCAAATGCTCGGCGAGGACTGTTGTCTCGCAAACCATTGATATGGCTGTATTTGCCTGTCAGGAGCACCGCTCGGCTCGGGGCACAAATTGAATTGGTCACAAATACATTCTTGAACAAGGCCCCTTCTTTTGCAATCCGATCAATATTGGGCGTTTGCATCAACTTACTTCCATAAGCACTGATGGCCTGCTCGGTATGGTCGTCAGAAAAAATAACCAGAATATTGGGGCGCTTCTCCTGCGCGATTGACGCAAGTGAAAAAAGGCAAAATATCAAAACCGAAAAGAGCGGACATATTTTTTTCATGACTAGGGGTTGATGATTGATAAAATTGATCAATAAGGTGAATTGTACCGTCCAATTTTTCTGCGGTAGGTAGGAAGATACTTCTTATACATGAAAGAGAGCTCTACTGATCTGTAATTGACTGACCCTGTTTTCGAAGTGGTAGCACTCACATCATAACTCAATCCAAACTGGAACCCATTGAATGCATAGCCAACATAGGGAGTAATTGCATCGTTCACTCGGTAGTAGAGGCCGAGGTTGAACATCCTTACCTTTTTTTCCTCAAATCCACTGGCACCGTGTTGAATTCCCATGATGGCCCCTAGTGAAGTAACAGAAATACCATCTTGAATAAGGTGAAGGGCGCTAAAATTTGCACTGATGATATCATTGATGGCTGTTCCAAAATCTGCATGGGCACTGTATCTTGGAGATATCTTTTTTGTAGGGTCATTCATCAGACTCCTCTTGGTTTTGATGAACCGGTAACCGGAAATACCAAGATTCAAAAAAGAAAACTCAGCATCATAGGTGTACAAAAGTCCTGCTGTTGCTGAAGTGAATGAAGTTGAATTACCAAGATTCATTTCTGCTGCAGGCAAGGCCTGATTGAAACCTGAGCTAGAAAGTTGCTGGTCAAATGTCAAGCCGCCAAGATCCACCCTGGTGCTATTGTTGACAACGCCCAATGCAACTGAAATGCCATTGCCATTGTCATCCAATGCCTGGTGGTAGCTGGCATTGAGGTTGACAAAATTGCTTTTGTACAATCCATCCATGGCCTTTTCTGCAAGGACCATTCCCCCCAGCCCAAAATAACTTTGTCCTTCGAGGGTCTTTAATTTTCCATCAATGGAAATGGTTTGGGTACTATAAGGTGAGATGCTCCCAATCCATTGTCGCCTGATGTTGCTTGCTGCTCTCCAATCTGCATCACTGGACCCCGTCAGTGCAGGATTGATAGACATTGGCGATACAATGAACTGTGAAAAATTCGGCTCCTGTGCCAGCAAACCAGCAGGAAGGCATGCTACCAAAGCAAACCCTATGCATATACATCTTATGAACTTATTTAATTTTTTCATGTCATCGCATTAACAATACGCTACCAGTTTGTTGAACCTTGTTTCCATTGATATCAATACCCTCTGCTATCCAGAGGTAAGCATCCATCGGTTGTTGTCTTCCAAAACTTATTCCGTTCCATCCCTCAGCAGTTGTTCGGGTTTCGTATACCTGTTTTCCGAATTTATTGAAAATTTTCAGGTAGGTCAACGACTTCATACCTGCGATATAAGGATAGAGAACATCATTTACGCCATCTCCATTGGGGGTGAAAGACTTGGGCACAAAAATATTGACCAATGCTGAATCAAATACTAGCACCTTGATGGTGTCTACAGTTACACATCCTGCAGGCGAAGTCATTTTAATATAATATGACTGCGTTTGGTTATACGTGAAAACAGGATTGTTTATTCTGTAAAAATTAAGGCCCCACGAAGGTTGCCAATCATAGGCATAATTAATGCCCTCAAACGTTCTGGCCTTGAGCTGAATAGGCCTGGCGGAGTTTGTACTCACCGTTTCCAGTTTCGCAGCACGGATGGGCTCAGCAATCACGATAAGGCTGTCTTTTGATATGGAATAGGTACAGGAAGGAACACTGGCAGAAAGAGTGATTTTTTTCAATCCTCCCCTCTTAAACATTGTTGTTGCATTATACAATTTGGAAGAATCTTCTCCGTTGAAATTCCATTTCCAGCTGATGTTTCTGACGGATGAGGTGTCAGAATAATTGACGAATTGTTTAACAGTATTGATACAGTTAACCGGGTCATTGGAAAATGAAATATCGAATGTTTTCAGGTCTGCC
>Ga0207909_1000182_pt1 | contig 24561 bp, 13 predicted proteins | sample LakMenEpi05May10_FD_150672 | JGI IMG/M metagenome (GOLD analysis project Ga0207909, IMG submission 150672) | Freshwater microbial communities from Lake Mendota, WI - 05MAY2010 deep hole epilimnion (SPAdes) | ecosystem: Environmental > Aquatic > Freshwater > Lake > Epilimnion/Euphotic zone ...
CCTTGTAAGGCAGGAAGAGTGACCAACTGATACCAATGTCCGCTTGACCTGTCTTGAAAAGGTGCTACTGCATTCACAAAATGGACCAATGCTTTTTCAAGCGGTTTCCAATACTGTGATTTTCTTCCCACCGTTTCCAGCGCATCTGCCAGGGCCATGCCCACCCAACCGTTTCCACGGGCCCAGATTTGGTCGTTCCTGTGGGTGATTTTATCAGGCCAATTTTTAATACTGCATCCATCGTCATAAAAAACGCTGTCGGCATCCCAACCATGTACCCAAAGCCCTGTTCTCTGATCCGTCAATTCCTTGTTGTGGGCATTGAATTGCTCAAGGAAATTGGCGATGTATTTTTCATCACCAGTAAGTTTGTACATCTCCAGTAAAAACATGCTGAGCATGTAAACGGTATCGTCCCAAAGTTCAACGGTTTCTGCCCTGTGCGATACACCGCCGTTGGAAGCACGCGGGATGTTGAGGTAATCTGTATAGATGCCATTGGCCTTGTTGATGTAGTTTTTATCGCCGGTAATGCGCGCCAGGAAAGCAATGCCGTGGGCGGAAGCAACGGCGTTGGGATGCTTGCCATTGGCCACCTTATCTGAAACGGCCATGGCGGTTTTGATGTAGTCAAAATAGGGCGCACGTTTGTCTGCGTCACTGGAATGGTACAACTGTTTCAAGGAATTCAAAAATGTTGCCTGGCCCCAATCCCACTTGTATTTTTCTGCAGGCATGTAAACCTGTCTGCCATGCAATGCTACTGAATCAACCCAGGATTGTGCAGATGCAGATGCAAAAATGGACAAAAAAATAAGCCCTATCAATGTAGTTTGTATCAATTTTTTCATAGCAAAGCAGTTGATGTATGGATAAATTTAAATCGTTTTAGTTAATGTCACAAAAAACATTTTCCACTTTTATAAACATCATGCAATTATAGTTTAATAAGTTTTTTTAATCCCCATTGGTTCATATCCTTCTTTGCCATTGGCAATGCATCAATCAAAAAGAATGGAGGCTTGGGGCCTGCGTACAAAACGGCCTCCTCTCCTTTTTTCAGATCCAGGATGATCTTGCCATTTTTTTGTTGAAGACGACCTGGTGCAATGCCAATCATTTTTAGGTCGGCAGGTAGATCTGACTGGATGATACAAGGTTCACCTGCAAGACTTTTTACATGGATGAACCTGGTTTTTCCATTTTCCCTTTTGGCGCTTATCAGAAATGCACCTTCGGCCCTGAGCTGATAAAAGCTGGCATCTTTCCATGGAGCAGGCGTTGCTGGAAAAACACGGATCACATTACCCCAACTTTGGATCAGCATGTCGAGCATGGAACGGGATGATGAAATGGGAGATTCAAACGTTGGATTTCCTCTTTCGCAATACATTGTATTGGGTGTACAGGTAGGGATTTTAGGGATCTCCCCTATCCTTGGAAATATATCCAATGACCGGTTGACCCATTTTAACGCACTGTCGCCATTGCCCAAAGAAGACCAAATGGAAGAAGCCCCTGAAAACTTATACATGCAATTGTCTCCATCCACATCTGTAAAATGTTGAACCGTTTTTTTGAGCATCGGAACGGAAGCTACATTGTCTTCAATGTTGGTTTCATAAAAAGGGAAAATACCCAACATATGGCTGTAATGGCGGTGGGGTTTGGCAAATGGAACGCCTTTACCAATCATGATGCCATTTTCATTGGTATGATAATCTGCCATTGTTGCCAAACGGTCCTTCCAAATGGGAACCAGCGGATCATTGATTTGCAGTCTTTCACAAATGTCAAGCAGTGTTTTGAAGCCCCATCTTGCCAATGCAATGTTCATGCTGGTTTCCTGGGCCTTTCCGTATTCATCTGAAAAAGTCAATGGGATATGGTATAGCCCATCATCGCCCTTGTATAAAATCCTCAGGTAAACACTGTAGGTTTTTTTCATCAGCGGAAAAATAGAATTGCGCAGCCTTTCGTCATCCATGGTTCGCTTGTTGTGCACATAAAATTGTTGCATCAACCAGGGCAATACAATGATGTTCATTTCCCGATCTGTTGTTCGATCGGTAGTGAGGAATACAGGATTGTTCAACTCATCAAAGCCAACCGGATTGCCCAAGGCAGCACAATCATCCCTGAACTCCTCTGGAACATTTAATATCAGTTGGTCCCGATGCTTCTCAATGAGGCGGTACAAGGGTTCCTCAAGGTCAAGATGGTTGGTGATACCGGTTGTATAATAAGACAATTGCACGTTGAGGTTCATCCACAAGCAGGGCCAAACAGTAGGTTTGTACCAGGGGCCCATCAGGTCAATAACGGGTTTATCCGATCGGGTGGCGCTGGCCAGCTTATATTGCTGGATCCAGTAAAAACTTTCCATGCGGGCATCCGGAAAAGAAACAAAACTTTTTGGATAAAAAGCATGCCACCAATCGCGGTGAATACGTTCCAGTATTGTCATCGATTTTTTCTCAGCAGCCTTGATGGTTGCCACTGCATCAATGGCAGAGCCGCTGGAAGGTAGTCTGGTCTTGGCCCAACGGTTGGCCACCGTAACCATGATGGTTCTTGTGCTGTCGGTTTGCTTTCGTTCATGCCAGGCTGTGGCAAAATCATCCCCCATGGTAAGCGGCTGTGTGACAACAGGAATACCTTCCATGGTTTCTTCCCTAAAAGGTGGATTGGGCATGTAGACAAAGCCCTTATCTCTCAAAGGTTGTGCCAAATACCTTGAACTCACGGCTTGCTGTGGCCGAAAACGACAAATGGCTTTTTGCTCTTTGGTAGATGTTTTCACATTCAATACAATCACATTGTCACCGGTTGGAACAAAGCACCGAAACGAGATTTTTCCCAAAGATGTTGTAATGGTTCCGCGAATTTCGGCGTTCCATAAATCGGTTCTAAGGTTGATGTCCTGTATTGCGCCGGCAGTTGAAAGCAGCAATTGACCGATGGGAATTCTTCCTCCATAGTGTGCGATGGGGAGGTCTTTGGAACGGTGGTCATAGACATCTGTCCGACCGATTTCAAATCGAAGGGTATTGGGAAGCAAATTGTCTTTGAAAACAATGGTACCCAAGAGTCCGTTTCCAACAAAGGGTGCTTCAAAATAATCACCCGGCATGGTATCCCATACCATATCATGGCGTGAAAGAAAATCCTGCCAATTGACTTTCAGTTGCGGGTGGTGCAATGGAATGTTGTTTTGTGCAGAGAGCGTCATCACAAACAACAGTGCGAAGCTGGTTAATAAATGTTTCAATTAAAAAGAAATTAAAGGTTTCTGTATTTTTCCATGATCTTTCTTCCTACTTCAATTCCATTGATGTTGAAAAGAAAATCCTTGGGCAAAATGTAGGGAGAATAATAGTCGAGCCTTTGCTTTTGATTGAGATCTGCTTTGAGTCCAAGTTTACCGTTAGGCGTATAGACAGCAACATCAACAATTCCCTTTTGGTTACTGACTGCAACTTTTGTTGTCAAGACCGATTGCCGGAAAGCATTGAATTTTGCATCATCGGTTAAACCCTCTTCAATTTTCCACCACATGCTGATGTTTACAAGTCCATCGTTGGGATGTTTTAAGGTAAAGCGAATGGCCTTGTTGTTAGGGAGAGAAAAATTTTCTCTCCTAGGCTCATACGCAAACCCATCATTGATCAACTGTGGCCGTTCACTCTCGGAAGCATTACTCCACAAAATTTTGATGGCAACACCAACATCCTCAAATTTTCCAAAAAAAGTATTGGTTTCATCGAAAGCGATGGCATCTCCCTTTTTAAAGCTGCCAAGCTGTTTGTTACCCAACCAAATCTGGTCAAAATAGTCGGGCAGTATTACCGTTGAGTTGATGTATGGGTTGATGCAATTGTGGTCTTTCATTCCTGAAACCAGCATGACAAATTCATTCTTGTGTTGAACGGTTTGCATAAAAGGCATGAGATGCCTTGTCTTGCCCCATCCACCATTCGCAGGATAATTGGGTGGCATCAGGTGTTTCAACTTCTCACCCAGCCCCTCTGCGCCCCAGGTTCCATAATGATCGTTCCTACCCTCCGCAACATAAACGATATTGGGCATGGCAGGAATCTTCTTGCTGCTCAAGTAGGCGATGAAGGATTTATCATCTGGGCTATAATACTGATTGGAGGAGGCAATGGAAAACTTCTTGCCATGGTAGTCGTAGGCATAGGTATGCGGCATGCTGTCCCAGCGTTGAATGATGAACTTATTCTTTTGCTCCATTACCTTTTGCTGGGCTTTACTCAAATTCAACTCCTTCAGTATGGCAAAACAAACCTGATTAAACAAGTTATTGTTATTGTTGGTTTTGCCCAGCAAAGGATCCATGTACTTCTCTTCCAAAAGATCCCTGCCAAAGACCCTGTTGTAATCCCGGCTGTGCGCACCTTCCAGATAACCACCGGCTTTGTTATAATGCGCACTCAAATCGGTCAGGAAAAATTCAAGTGCGTCAGCAGCCTTGGCTTTGAGCGCTTTGTCTTGTATAAACCGGTACATTAAAAGCAAGGACTCAAGGTCTACACCACAATAAGTTGGGCTATCATACTCACGGTTTCCATAATTGGCAACATGTTTCAACCAACTGTCAAATGCTTTGGTACCTTCTACCGTGGCAACTGGATTGTTGTATACCTGCCCCAAAGCCAACAAATTCCAGCAACGCATTACATAGATATTGGTATACGAAATCCGAACGGGCTGTCGGCGAATACCATTCAGTGTTTGGGCAAAAAGATCATCCAATGAAGCACGGCCTTCAGGAGAAAGACGATCATTGAACAGTAACTTGATCAGTATACCATACTGCACGCAGAATTCAACATTGTTTCCATCTCCTACATCACCACCTGTTTCAGTCCAACCCCAATACATGTTGCCGAAGGAGGGCTTTGTACTGTCTGCAATGATTCTTGTTTTAACAAGATCAATCGTCCACAAAATTTCGTCAGGCTTCAAAAAACGGGTATCCAATGCATCCAGCAAAAAAATAAAACAGTCCCGAACACCAAGCCTGGGTGGACTTTGGTGCAAGGCATTCCATTGGTCTTTCAAAGACTGGATCCGTTTCTCCGGATTGGATACTGCGGGAATTTTAAATGAATTGCTTTCCTGGGCTACAGTGCTGAATACGAGTAAAAAAGAAAGGGCAACAAAGATTGGCTTAAGATCAAGCATGAACATTTGATTATTTATTAAGGTATTTTTTTGCAAAATTGATGTACTGATCCCAATCATAGGCAAGGATATCGTGTTTGCCATTTCGGATATGATAGGAAACCCTTTCTCCGACCGGGGTATTCAATGCAGGAAAAACATCAGATTCGATGCCTTTCAATCCATACAAATGATATACCTGGGTTGCGAAAAGCGCTGATTTGAATTCGTTTTTGGGATCGGCCCAGGCATCTTCAGATGCACTGGCCACATAAAGAGGCCGGGGTGCTACCATAGCCAACACCATGTGCTGGTCAAAAGGGAGCAAGGATTCATTTTCAGTATATTTTTTGAAATTTACAGCCGTCCATCTGGGAAAGCGGTTGTTCATTTTCAACAAGGTTTCACCTGCCTTTTCGCGGTAAATGGAGGCACCTCCACATCCAGAGTTGTTTGAAATAACTGCGGCAAATCGCTGGTCTCTGGCACCTGCCCAAAGTGATGCCTTTCCCAATCTGGAGTGTCCTATCACAATAACTTTGGATCCATCAACCTGTTTGTCTGTTTTTATATAATCCAATGCGCGAGACAGTCCCCAGGCCCAAGCAGCCAGCGATCCCAACTCGTTGTTCGCCGGCTTTGTTTGTCCTGGCTTGTACAACAAAGGATAGATGCCGATAGAAAAGTCTTCCCTGTCTGGCGCAATGTCCCAATAATACATGGTGGCTATACCACATCCGGCATTGATCAGTCTTTCCACTTCCCAGTTGGCTGTTTCAACACCGCGTGGTTTTGCAGCACCATTCCATTCTTTGGCAATGTGGATGGCAGTATCATTCAAAATGGTATGGTTGCCACCGAAGTTGTACCCTAAAAATGTAGGATATGATTTTTTTCCCTTGGGCAGGTAGAGCAACAATTCAACACTCAGCTCTTTTTGGTTGCCCCGAAAAATGAGTTTGACCTGTTTGCGGATGGCCTTGCCATTGAGTGCCTGATCATCCTGTTCAAGAAGTTTGACTTCAGCTATTTTCAACTCACCAGGAACGACTCCATACATTTCAGTTTCAACCATGGAAAGGATTTCAGGTCTCCTTATTTTCTCCCATTGTTTGGCGGTTGAAATGGTGTTACCGTTTTTGGAAATCAACAGTTCTGGAATATTTTGCTGTGAAAATGAATGCACAGAAAATAAAATCGTCAACGCGCTAAAAAAAATACTTCTCTTCATGATTTGACTTTTATTTGACTGGATAAAGCCTGTACATCATCACGCCATGATGCGGGATGATGGATGTGAATGATGATTCTTTGACGCCCAGGTTTTTCTGACGCCAAACATCCTGAACACGCCATTTGCCCTTTAAGCCAAGCTTTGCAAATGTGGCATAGAAGTTTTTGGGCTTTTCCGTTCCCCAGCGAAAAAAAGATTGTGGGGTTTTCCCATAATCATCTGTGTTGAAAAAACCGACAGCATAAGATCCGTCTGCCATTGGCTTCAACCATGTTTGAATTCCACCTTCATCAGCCATTAACCTGGCCGATTTACCCAAGGGATCTTGGTCAATTTCAATCACTTCATCATTGGTCAACAAGTTCAATGTAAAGGCATCAAGTTGTTCAATGGGGCAGCCAATCAGCAAGGGTGCAGACAACAAAGCAAATAAACTGATATGACTGTATTGCTCATCTGGCGTAAGCCTGGTTGGATGCATGTCTGATCCGGTGGTTACATTTCCCAATATCATCATGTCTGGATCATTCCAATGCCCAGGCCCACCATAAGGCCCCCATTTGTCCAACGTAAATGTGCAATGGTACAATCCATGCCAGCTGTCGCGAATGTCTGGCCCAGTTCTGTACATGTTGGAAATCCTTGCCCAATCTTTTACATCGCTGAATGGAGCAGAATTAGACAAACTGTAGATGATGTCGCGGCCTGACTTTTTCAAAGCGATGGACATCCTTTCTGCAGAAGGTACCTCAAGTCGCCAGTCATACTTCAGAAAATCTACACCCCAGTCGGCCATTTGAAGGGCATCTTCTTTTTCAAAGCGGTATTTTCCGATATACCGATAATTTCTTTTGTTGTTTTTTACAGAATCAGGAAAGGCACCATTTTCTAAATTAGATGAACCGCCAACATATCCTGCATAACTGGTGATCCAAGGTGTTGAATAAACCCCCAATTTCAATCCCATGCCATGGATTTCATCTATCAGTTTTTTAAAATCAGGAAACTTTTCATTCGCCTGCAATGCATTGTATTTTCCTCCCCTATTGCCCTGCCAGGCATCATCGATGTTTACATAATTCCAGCCATGGTCTTTGAGGCCCATGTTCACCATGGCATTGGCGGAGGCAAGTACTTTTTCTCCATCAATCAATCTTGCCCAGGAATTCCAGCCATTCCAGCCCATTGGGGGTGTCAGTGAAATGGTATCACCCACTTTGATGACCAATGTTTTTTGGGATATTCCAAATTGATTTACTGCTTTTAATACAACCTCATGATTTCCTTTCTTCATCAACTTTCCTGTGATGATTCCTGTTTTTGCATCAAGGGACAATCCTTTGGGTAAACGATCTGCGGAATATTGCATAGGTTTTTCTCCAGATGCAACAATGGTGAATAAAAATGGATTCCCGGGTGTTACACCAAAAACGGGTGATGTATTGATTTTGGGTTTATTTGAGGGAGCAGGTGTGAGGATATACTTTTCCGCAACATTAGGTATGCTCTTGGGTAAAGCATCACCAATCATGGTCATCTTTGCATCCGCCCAATTTGAATAGACTTTTGTGAAACCTTCATCCTTCACCATTACCAGCATCCCCAACCTTTGTACTCCTTTCAAATCAACGGTAAAACTTTTGGGTTGGTTGCCAAGTTTCATTGAACCTGATTCAAACAAAATTTTTCCATCACCCAACACATAGAAAAAATGGGGTAGCATTTTGTTGCCTAAATCATCCACACCCACAGTTGCAGAAAACTCAGTAGCCTTACCGTCCAACAAAAACGAAATGATGCTGGTTGAGGCTACACCAATCCCATGCGCGTAAGTTATACCAGCCATTCGCATGGAATCACCGCCCTGATTGGTTTTGGTAAGAATACCTGGTATTCCTTCAGAGAATGATTTGATAGGAAGCTCGTCCAGCCAAATTAACCTTGGCGTTAGAAAATCATTCTTTGGGGGGTTTGACGAAGAAATCTGTTGTCCTCGTGCAGCAATTCCAACAAAAATAAAAATAAAAGAAATCAAGAAACACTTCATGGTATATACAATTTGTTTGTGTGTGTCGTTAAAATGTTTAGTCCTGTGAATCATCATCATCTGCCTTCTTCGGTTTGCTCTTTGGCGGATACAAAGGTTCTGCATGAACTTTTTCCATGTATGCGACCAACCTGGCCTCCAACGCACTCGCTTTGTTCGGATCGGTCTTGGCAAGGTCATGCAGTTCTCCGGGATCATCTTTCAAGTTATACAACTCCACCTTCTTTAGATTCCAGAACTTGATCAACTTATCATCACCAATCCGAATGGATGAATGTGATTTTCCGAAATAATGAAACACAAGCCCATCCTCTTTTCTTGAAACATTGCCCTGATTTCCTTTTTGCAGCAAGGGTTTGAAACTTACACCATCAAGGTTTGGTGGCAAGGCGTTGGTATTCCCTGCCAAATCACTGAGGGTAGGAAGAATATCCCATCCGGTTACAGGAATATTGCTTTGGGTGCCTCCTTTGATGCCAGGTCCTATCACCATGAAAGGAACGCGAACGCCGCCTTCATAAAGTGTCCACTTCCCTCCCCTCAGAGGATAGTTGTTGGTCTTGAAGGAAAGTGTTGAGGGATGATCAAATTTATTCTTGATGGGTGGCACAGCTTCAACAGCACCATTGTCTGCCATGAATATCACATAGGTATTGTCACCAATTCCCAAGGCCTCAATTTTATCTAGAATTTTCCCTATCCCCGCATCCAAATCCTCCAACATGGCGGCATACTTGTCATTGTGGTGAATTTCGCCCTTTGCTATTTGCTGGTACTTCTTATGGGTTGCCTCTTTTGCCTGATAATCAACATGTGTTGCATAATGTGACACTTGCAGGAAAAAAGGATTGCCTGCTTTTACCTGCCTGCCCATAAAATTCAATGCACGGTCTGTAATGGTTTCAATTCTTTTGGGATCATTGTTCAAAAACAAATCTGTCCACTTGCTTTCCTTGGTTGAATTCATGTCACCATTCCTGTTTCCCGTGTTTCCATCGCTTTCATCATAACCCAAATCCTCAGGGAAGATATCAGCCCGCAGGTCCCATTTTCCAAAATGTGCAGCCTTGTATGCAGGAGATATTGATTTTAATACAGCCGGAATTGCCGCAACTTTTTTAAAATCTGGATGATAATTTTCTTTGAATGCAGCATCACCCTGTCTGGCAGGGGTCTGCCCAAACTGTATACTCCTTCTGGTTGGGCAACAAAGCGCACAAGGAGCATACCCATTGGAGAATCGCATTCCTTTGGAAGCAAATCGCTCCAGTTGAGGTGTTTGATAATAATCAGATTTTGAGTTGGGAACCCTATCATCCATCAATTGTGAGGTACTGGTCCAGCCCTGGTCGTCTGTCAAGATGAAGATAAAATTGGGTTTGGTGGCCTTGGGTGCATCACCAAAATGATTGAATGCCATTATCCCCAATAAACCAATTGTCAACATGCTGAACATTAATTTTTTCCCAAGTAACGATCGCGTTCTTTTCTTCATTGGTTCAATTATTTTTTAACCCCATTTAGGAGTTGATTCATCAGCATCAATTTTTTTATCGAAGCAGGAATTTCATCCTTCGCTTCTTGCAAGATGGACTTTCCATTGATGGTCTCTAGTAGTTTTGAACTGCCCTGGTCTTTTCCAGCAAAGGTCTTTCCTTGGCTAAGCATATTACCTGATGAAACCAGCATAGTGGTGTGATTATCATTCCAGGCTTTGATCAGGGCTGGTTTGGTTGCATCCATTTCAGCAGTGATATGCCAATTTCCAATGGTAAACACACCATTGGATTTGTTGATGTTCAATGGTTGAAAACTGCCATCTGGCTTTACCTGGATGATGGCGAGATAGCGCATCTTCTCTTTTTTCTCTGTTGATTCTGCCTTGAAATGCCACTGGTTCTTAAAATTAACGGTGTCACCATCTTCGTTGACCTTGTTCGTCCAATTGTCTACCGGTACTGAAAACTGATTCGATAATTTGAAATCAATCGTTGATGATGAAAACAATGACACTTGGGCTTTGGCGAATTCATTTCCAGCCAAGATGGTTTTTTTCAAAGGATCAAGAATCATCTTGTTATCGTTGTGCAGCAACCAACTCCAGTTCGCCGGATGGTCTGCTTCCAACTCATCATAAATCACCACAATTGATGGTCTTAACATGATATAATGCCTTCTGAAAACCTTCATGCCGGCATCAATATTTTGTCCTTCGTCTTTTCCGGAATATGCATTGGAAGCATCGCCCACCGCGTATGAAATTTCCTGACCATTCAAGAACCTTGGGATATAGCCATAGCCTCCGGCATTGAATGCCTGGCCCTTTCCGTCAATTAAAATGCCATTGTGCCCCTGGGTATGCTTGTACCAATCCAGAAAATGTGGATCTCCCATAGCAGGGCGATAACCTGAATTGTAGAAAAGCCGTTTGCCACCATAGGCAATATTGAATGTATTTTGGTCGGCATGCGTATGCGCCATGGAGGCATAAGGGCTACTGCGCAATGACAACATGAGATCTGTTTTGCTGTTTTGCAAAGTAGTATGCATGTAGGCGACGCCTATCTCAGGAAAGACTGCAGCCTGAGGAAATGTTTGTTTCGAAGAAAGCTTTGGCAATTGCATGTCAAGGCCTTTCTTCAAACGAAACCATCGAAACTCATCGTCTTCAGCAATATCCTTGCCCAGCCCGGACAAGATTGTTTTTGAATACCATGCGGCATAAGGATCATTGAACAACCGCGCCATGGCATCTGTATATCCGGCATAATGGATATTGGGTGATGCATACCGATCACCATCATTGCAGAAACCATCTGCTACAGAATTGGGGGGAAATGAGTAGGTCAACCAACGTGGATTGTTTTTAAACCAGGGGGATCCCATAAAATCAACTCCTGTCAGATCCTTAAAAATAGAAGATACATCAATCAATGTGAGTGTGTTCATGCCAAAATAGGATGTTCCATTGAACCAAGCGCCATCTTCTTCTGCCATTTTAGGCGATTGCGCAATCCACAGTTCATAGATGTATTCCAACCATTTTTTGGCTTCAGGAACTTCTCCATGCAAGGCCATAGATGTTTGCAGGAGATTATGCAAAATATGTTGCCAAACATGCATCGATGAAGAACGACTTTCCACTTGCCCTACCCACAATGCATAAAAATATTTTGCCCTGCTTGATACTTGTTGGATGACTTTGGCCCTTTCCTCAACCGTCAACAGATCCCAGAAACTATCCAAACCAATGGCCAAGGATGACATGATGCCTGCATCTCCAAAATCATTTTTGTGGGATGGTCCATTGGGATCCCAGCTGGCTAATTCCATCATCCATGCCTTTGCAGCCCTAAAATAAACTGTATCGCCCGTAAGCACATAGGCTTGTGAAAAGGTATTCAAGACTTTCTGAACCTTCCAACCCGTCCACTTGCTTGCCAACATGGCTATTTTATCATTCTCAAAATCATCCTTGCCTTTGTATGTGGGAAGTGCAGAAGATTCTCTTGAAATGGGTTCCTTAAGATATTCGTTGGCCTCTTCGATAATCAATGCAGCTTCTTTTTGTCCAGCCGAACTCACCCGAAAATCAGACTGATCTTGCTTCTTCACCAATACCCTTGGATGTTCCGCTGGAATGGCTGACATCATCGTTTTGCTGAGTGGTGTTGGAAATTTTCTTGTTGATGGGGTGATGACAAAAGAATCAATTGAATTCCAAGCACCATCATTTGTTTTGTATTGCCAATACCATTTCCCATTCGCCAACTGTGTATGCGGATTGAACATCGCATAAGGAATACCAGATTTTTCAATCAATTGACTGCTAAAATCTTTTGAAGAAGACAAACGAACACTATAGGCCGCTTTCTTGGTTGATGGCCACTGAAGACTGGGTGAATTGAACCGGGGTTCTTCCCCTTTTGATGGACTGGTCCAAATCCTGATCTTCGGATAAGGAGCATCCAATACAACTTGATTCATTTTTTCCCAATCCTTGTATTGTTTTGTCAATGCATCTACTACATCTGGATACTTTGATGCGAGATTGGTTTTTTCGCCAGGATCTGTATCCAAATCAACCAAGAACAAGGAATCTGATTCACTCAATACTCCTTTGTTGCTTGTGTCTATTGGATTTCCCAACAATTTCCATTTCCCTTTTCTGGCCACCCACATTTTTTTAAACGCCCAGCAATAACCTTGTTCATGCGCTGTTGGAGCGTTTGTATTGTAGATGACATTCACCAAACTTTTTCCATCCAAATCCGTTCTTTGTAATTTGATATTGCACAATTCCGCCAAGGTTGGAAACCAATCGGTGTTTACCGAAAACTGGTCTCTTACTTGTTCAGCGGGTAATTTTCCTGGCCAACTGATGATAGAAGGCACTTTGATTCCTCCTTCAAACAATGAAGCTTTTGCACCCCTCAGGTTACCTGCATTGCCTCCACCAAAATGGGCACGTTCTTCAGTTGAATAACCATTGTCTGACTGAAAAATGATGATGGTATTTTTTGTTAGCCCTAAATCCGCTAACTTATTAAGCAATTGTCCAACTTTATCATCCAAAGTTGACATGAAAGCTGCATACAAATTGCGTGGATAAGCCAAGCCTTTTTTGTTATAGTACTCCAACCACTTGGGATCTCCCTGGTAAGGATAATGCGGCAGGTTGATGGCGAAATACATGAAGAAAGGCTTGCTTATTGAGGTGCTCATAAACTGACCCGCTTCTTTCACCATCAGCTCTGGAAAAAACTGACCCGGATAATGCACCTCTTTTCCATTGCGGTAGAGGTCGTGCTTGTTGGGACCATTCCAGTAAAAAAAATGAGAGTAATTGTCAATACACCCCGCCATGTGGCCAAATGAATGATCAAAACCCTGGCCATTGGGACTCATCTCCGGCTTATAGCCCAAATGCCATTTGCCGATGTGCGCTGTGGCGTATCCTGCTGATTTAAACATCTCTGCCATGGTAAACCTGTCCGTAGGCATGCCCACTGCATCATTCAGCTCAGAAGCATTGCCTGGCAATCCTGCCCGCTGGGGATTCAATCCTGTGAGCAATGAAGCCCTTGATGGAGAGCATACCGGAGATGCATAAAAATTTGTGAACATGGTTCCACTCTTGGCAAGTTTATCAATATTGGGTGTTTCCAGATCCTTGGAGCCATAACAATTGAGGTCGATGGCACCTTGATCATCTGAATAAATCACAATGACATTGGGGCGCTGTTGCGCATTTGATAAAAAGGGTATGATCAACAATAAAACGAATCCAAAAAATGTAATGCGATCAAAAAATTTCATAAATCAAACTGATTTAATTGACAAGAAATTTAATAAAGGAATCGTTGTTAACCTTTGCCCATTCCATCAACTGTTTGCGACACTCTTTCAATTGGTTTTGATAGGATGGATTGTTAACAAGATTAACCATTTCCCCCGGATCATGCTGAATATCATAAAGGGTTTCCCTTTGTTTGCCTTGATTGTAAATCCAATATTTAAATTCTTTGTTCCGGATCATCCTGCCTTCCGGTTCTGGCTTATGGCCATCGACCGGCTCTCCCTGAGTAAGATGATCTGAAACAACAACATATTTTCTATCAATTGAAAGATTGTTTTTAGAAATGATACCGTTCAAACTAACTCCTCTGGATTTTGTTGGATTGGGAATGCCTGCAAAATCACAAATGGTGGGTAGAATATCTATCCCTGATTGAACCAAGGCCTCTGATCTTCTGGCTGTCATCCCCTTTTGGCTAAAAATCAAAGGAACTTTGGCAGCTTCTTCATAAAGCACTGTTTTCTGATTCCAACGATGAGCACCTTGCATGTCTCCATGATCTGCAGTAAAAACTATCAAGGTATTTTTATCCTGACCAGTTGCCCGCAATGTTGCTAGCACCTTACCGATTTGCTCATCCACTTTTTCAATCAGTCGGTAATAAGACCAAATGTATTGTCTCCATTTGCCGTTGGAAAAAGAGCCAACAGGAAACTTATCACTTTTCTGCATTGATTTTCTAATCAATTGCATAATATCTGTCTCATCAGATGATGGCATTGCATTGGCCCTTAATGGAGGACAGGAATCCGGCGATGGTGCATTTTCAATTGCTCCATCTGGCAAATCCTCGTCCCTTGCCCACTGACATATATTGTGGGGGTTCATGAAAGAAACCACCAATAGGAAAGGTGCATTTCGTTTGGCTTGAATGAACTGACCCGCCTTCAAGGGAGAAGAACTATCACTACCATTTCCCTTCTTGTCTGGAAGAAAATCAAAACCATGAGAAATTAGATTGTTTCGGTCATATGGCAAATGCCATTTTCCAACATACCCGGTTTCATATCCTGCATTTCTAAAAATGGCACCAATTGATGGAAATTCATTAGGATCAACTAGTTTTTCGTCATTGTTTTGGATTCCCATCTCATGAGGATACCTCCCAGTAAATATGGAGCTTCTGGACGGAACACAAAGTGGATTGGCACAATACGTATTGGTAAAACTGACTCCATTATTGGCCAAATAATCCATGTTTGGTGTATTGATATACTTACTACCCAGCCGGTTGCTCATTGCATCTGCCGACTGTTGGTCAGTCATAATGATGATGATATTGGGTTTTTCTTGTGCGTTCAAACGCATTGAAAAAACAATAAAAAATATCAACTTCAATACCCTGTTAGCTTTAATTGACTTCATATAAATCTGTATTTTACTTGAATGATTATTGTATGGTGAATTGAAATCTTCCTTTACTGGTTGCATTTTTCATCCTGAACTGAGCCCTGTAAATTGTGCTGCCCCAGGTATGGGCAATTTTTGCATCTTGAATTTTTATCTCTTCGATGGAAAGCTCAAAGAGTTGTGGATCAAAGCCAATGGCAATGCTCTCTGCATCACTGGTTTTGATGACCATTTTCCCTGGTACAGTGACATCTGGACGCGCTACCAGCATCATCGGTAAAATGATAGAATCCTTTTTTATTGAAAAGTCAAAATTGTCTGCAATAACAATTGATTTTCCTTTGTTGTGGGTAATGGTTCTTTCCCATTTTCTCAAGCCCAATTCCTCATTGTATGTTTTTGATATATCCTGCTTGAATATATCTTTTTGGGCATCACTGGTAAATGAAACATTTGATGCTGCATATTTTCTTCCGGTAAGCTGCACCGCACCATTTACAATCGGAAGCATGTTGTGATAAGCTGAGCTGATTACCCAACTCTTGCCATAATCTTTTGTATAGGTTCCTGCGCCTACATCAATCAATATGGGTTTCCCATTGTAAAAAACCATAAAACTACCAACGTCATTGTGGTTATGGCTTTCCTGGTTGTGTCCTGCTTTGGCGGCAATGTATAACCCCTTCATTGATGCATCATGGTCTCGTGAGACCATCACCTGGATATCTGGCAACCATGCGCTCCCAATGAGAGGCTCAGCTGATGTTGCATTGAGCAATTCTTTTGAATAATACAACTCAGGAAGTTTTCTCAACAGCGAATAGCCCTCCGGCATGTTTACACCACCAGGAGTCCTTTTGGCCAGATAGGACCCCATTTCCATCATCGTTGAAGAACCCACTGCTTTACCATAACGGTAAATCAACATCGGTGAATGGTTGGTTTTGGAAACGGCATCTGCAAAATTCAGGTAATAGCCATTTCCAATATAGGCTTTGAAAATAAATTCACCCATGCTTTTGATCAGCGGCTCATTGAACAAATTGAATTTGTTATTGGTGGCCATCTTCACCAAGTCAAGACAGTCAAATGTTGAAGCAGCAGCCTTACCCCAATAACCAGGCCCTTCATCGCATCCACCATCTGCTGGATAAGGATCTACATAATTATCCAGCACGTCAAATACCTGATGAACAAATTTTGCCCTGCGGTCTTTATTTTTTTCAAGCAATAAAACGGAGGACAATAAATTTGAACTGATCCAGGGATTCCAATTGTTGGGACGTCTTTCTAAAAATGATCTTTCCCGGTAAGACAATGTCGAATCAACATTCTTACGACCATATCCCATCCACCTGTATTGTGGATCTGATTCAATAACCTTGAAAATCCTTCTGTCTATCTCAACATACATTCTTTCTTTAATCAAGGGGTTCACCTTGTCCAATTTATCTCCCATCAAATGTGAAACCCATGCAAGCAATGAAGCGGTTTCTGCTGCAAATAAATCAACAACAGGGTCATTAACATCCGCCAGACCTATCCCCTTTTTTTGGTAAGACAAATGAGCTGGAACGCCCCAAAAGGTTTCCTCGCAGATGGTCCAAATTCCATCCACAATATCATCCATAAACCTGCCTTTGTTTTCAAGTAATTCTCCTGTTACCAATGTAGACAAGGCACCCCTGCGGGAAAAACTAATATTCTCAAAATTGGTCCTGTTGCCATTTTCAGCATAGTCAAGAAAAACTGAAGCCCTTGTCATTGGCCACTGGTAACCCAACAAACCTTCTGCCTGTTGGATGAATTTTGCATGTTGCTCGGGAGACAATATAGACTTCCAGGCAACAGATTGGTTGATGGCAGGAAATGGAACCCAATCAGAAGGTTCCTGAATATATTGCCTGAAAAAGTCGACAGTATATGTCTGTTTCAAGATATGTCGCCCTTCTTGTGCAAAAGGTGAAACCATGATAATGAGCAAAATCAAAAAGAATAAAAAGATTTTTTTCATAAAAAAAATTGGACCTATTTTTCAGCAGCAAATTTTTTAAACTCGCCTGCTATGTTGGCCGTTTCATGGGTGCCTGAATGCACCAATACACGGTATTTGAGATGAATTTTTTCGCCTTTTTTGAATAAAGTTTCCTTGTCATCCTTGGGCCAGTTCAACGGCGTTGGAGAGAAAAACCCATAATCGCGTGTGAACCAAGGCGCGGGATACCAGTTGTTTGAAGGATGCTGCATGATGGCCATCCCCTCAATCTTATCTCCTCTTTTTCCATAACAATCTATCCATGGAGACGGTTTGCCATAGGTTCCCTTTTCGCCCTGTACACCATCAGCATCAATCATGGTTCCTCCAAAGTCAACCGACAATGAAGGATCCATTCTTCCAGAAAAAAGGGAATGGTTCGTTTTGGCAATTGATACATCCATCAACATTTCCATTGTCACCTCAAAATCAATCTGAAAAATATCTTTGGTTGGTGCTGTTATCGTAATTTTTCTAAAATCCTGAATGGGTGCTGGAGCATCTGGGCGTTTCCAAATGCAATCATTTTCGATAACCAACCTTGGTCCGTTATTTTCAACAATTTCTTCTCTTGTTGAAACAATCTGTCCTCCGCTCAATGCCTTATTCCAGTAGTTTCCGCCATTCACATCATCACTGCCAAAAAACAGGGAGCTGTGGTGGGGCCAGATACCATTGCGCATGGAAGTTACACCAGCACCAGATGGACCGTTTACCGGATAGAAGAATGGATATTTTTCATTCTTTGCAAACAAATAGCTGGTAAAAAAGAACTTATTGATGGTTACATCAATGCGGTCACCTACTTTAACTGCTGTTATTTTGGTTTGGGAGAATCCCATGACGGACATCAAAAGCAAAAAGATTGTGATCGTTTTTTTCATTTTATTTCCAAAGATTTTCCCCATAAGACCATCCCTTCCTCACAGGCTCCTTGATGTATGCATCCAACTCTGGTCTTCCTATCGCTTTCATTTTCTTGCTGTCATACTCAAACTTTCCTCCGAATCGCTGCGCCAAGACACCTACTTGAATCATCTCAGTGAGGTCAGATGCATAATCAAAATTTGAACCAGGCAAGGTGTTGTTTTTAATGGCATCCAGCCACTCTTTTACTGGCTTTTCTTCTTCTATCCTTGCAATGGTTTGAGGCGGTGGATTCTTCAAAAACTCCTTCCATTCTTCATCCGGAACAAGCAGTTTTGGTGTATTCGGACGACCGTCGGTAATGAGTGTCTTCCTCTCTCCAATCATGATCATGCCATTTTCCGGCAATTCAGCAATACCCCACTCTGGGCGAACAGCTGGCTTCTTTCCACCTTCTATCCACTTCATCGTAACAGGTGCTTTTTTACCCCTCGCCTTAAAATTCCAGGTTACTGTTGATTCATCTGAAACAAAACTGTGGTCTGCAATTGGATTCAATAACTCAGCTTCTACCGAATGTGGCATCCCCAAATCTAAAGCCCAAAATGGTGCATCAAAGGTATGACAACCCCAATCGCCTAACATGCCACTGCCATAATCAAGAAATCCCCTCCAACGCCTTGGTGCATAATAATTGCTAAATGGCCTTTCTGCCGCTGGTCCCTGCCATAAATCCCAATCAAATCCAATTGGTATTTCCTCCACCGCTGGTGGAAAACTGCTCGGCTTTCCAAAATAATTATTGCGTTTAAAATCACCCTGTAATCCCTGTGACCAACGAATGACTTCTTTCACCTGTCCAAGCACACCAGCGTCATACCATTCCTTTATCTGCCTGATGCCATGGGTTGTATGCCCCTGGTTACCCATCTGAGAAACCACCTTATAATACTTGGCAGCTTTTTTTAGGGTACGCGATTGCCAGATATTGTGGGTCAATGGCTTTTCCACAAACACATGTTTTCCTAATTCCATGGCAGCCATCGCGGCTGCAAAATGGGTATGATCGGGTGTTGCGACAATCACGGCATCGATATCCTTTGCCATCTCGTCAAACATCACCCTAAAGTCTTTGTACTTTTTAGCATTTGGACATTCCTTAAAGGCTTCGGCAGACATCCGATCATCTACATCACACATGGCCACAATGCTTTCTCTGGGAACTTTGGACCAGCTTGCCCTTCCTCGACCGCCTACCCCAATCACGGCAATGTTTAACCGCATGCTGGGTGGATTGCTCATAAAACTGGGCAGCACAATTGAACCCAAGCCCAAGGCTGTCGTTTGCCTTAAAAATATTCTGCGTGAATGATTGTCCATATTATTAAATTTTAACATCAGAAAAATTACATTGTATAGTACTGCTCCCATCCCTTTCTTGGAGGTGGACCAATCAGCAATTCATTGCCAATTTTGTTATTGGTGATTTGCTTTTTCTTGCTGTCAAAAATCAACTTCGTGTTCAATCGCTGTGCCAATACCCCCAATGCCATTACCTGACACAAAGGACCAGCGATATCAAAAGAAGATCGACATTTTTCTTCGCCCTTGCAAGCTTTCAGGAAATTGGCAAAATGGGTGGATGGGCTCAGTGGCACTTCAGGCAGCATAGAAGCCATGTCCTTTGCCTTTGCTTCGGGAATAATGGCCAATGGGGCACTGTGTGAACCGCCTTTGAATATCAATTCTTTTGAATAAATAATTTTACCGGGATAACGTTTTGAATTGATGTTCCCAGATGTTGGTGGTGGAATGTCTTTTGCTCTAACCGGTTCACCATAACCTTCAGGAAGCTTGGGCTGGTTGTTGAATCCATCATACCAGGTCAGATCGAGTGCTGGCATGTTTTTTCGCTTGGGAAACTTGAAAAGCAAGGTAGAAGCCTGTGGAAAAATCAAAGGACTGTGCCCTTCCATGAAAATGGGATCAACTTCCGTTGGCATGCCCAGTTCAAGGAATTGATGGGCTGAATCAATGATATGTGCGCCCCAATCGCCCAAGGCTCCGTTGCCAAATTCAAACCATGACCTCCAATCTCCATTGATATATCCTTTGTTGAAATCCTTGAATTGTGCAGTTGAAAGCCATTCGTCCCAATCCATTGTTTCGGGGATAGGTTGTGCTGGAAGAAAATCTGACACCTTCATGCCGTGCCATCTCCTTCCATTGTTCATGAAGGCTGTAATGGCTGTAACGTCTTTGATGATGCCAGCATCTTTCCAGGCTTTGAATTGGAAATAATTTTCCTCTGAGTGGCCCTGGTTGCCCATCTGACAAGCGACCTTGTATTTTTTTTCTGCGGCCATCATGAGTTCAACCTCATGAAACGTATGCGCCATCGGCTTTTCAACGTAAACGTGTTTGCCTTCAGACATCGCCAACATAGTGATGGGGAAATGCGAAAAATCCGGTACTCCTGCAGTAATGGCATCAAACTGATTCCCCATCTTGTCGAACATCTCCCGGAAATCCTGAAACCTTGGCACATTGGGAAACATTTTCATGATCGCCAATGTATTGGGTGCTCCCATCTCCACATCACAAAGGGCCACAATATTGGCCAGCCCGGTGCCATGCAATTTCTTGATGATATCCGCTCCTCTGTTGCCTATTCCGATACAAGCCAGGTTTACCTTGTCGCTGGGTGCTATTTGCCCAAACTTCTTTCCAAATACAGATGAAGGCAGGATGCTTACACCCGCCACGCCTGCCAATGCAATCCCTGTCGTTTTTAAAAAATCACCTCTTTTCATATTATTTATTTTATCCGTTGAATTAAATTACTATCAGTTACCCCTCATCATCTTCATCTGATTTTTTCTTTTTAACCTTGGGTGTTTTGATGACCTCCACTTTTGTCATCTTTGGAAATACTTCCCTAAACGTATTGATCAATATTTTTTGGTCTGGCGTTAAGCTGCTTTCTGCAACGACGCTTTTTTCCTCTGGATCTTTGGCCACGTTGAATATCTCACCAGTTTCATATAATTTCCATTCTTTGTTGTGCACAAATCGTGCTTTTTTAAATTCTCCTTTCTGTGGATCATAATGCGCAAACAACCAATCCCTACCTTCATATTTTTGTCCAGTCACCAACGGTAGAAAACTCATGCCATCCGTTACAAAACTTTTAGGCAATTGAACATTTGCAGCATCAGCCATGGTTGGTAGAAAATCAGTAAAATCGATCAGCTTGTTGTTTACTTGTCCTGGCTTTATCTTTCCTTTCCAATAAGCCACCATCGGTACATGAATACCATATTCAGTTGTAGCCCCTTTCATCCCTGGAATCTTTCTGCCGTCTTTCATGTTTGAATTGATTCCCACACCCGTTCCATTGTCGCCAGTAAACAGAATGAGTGTGTTTTCGCTTAGTCCCAATTCATTCACCTTATCAAGCAAGTCACCAACATTTTTATCGAGGTAGGCCATCTGGTCTTTGAAGAAGGCATTGTCAGCTGAAGATCCACCAGGTTCACCTTTGGGTACAATCTTGAAACTATCATATACCTTTCCATTGGCGGGCGTTGGCACAAAAGGCCTGTGCGAAAGTACCATGGGATAGTAAACCAAGAATGGACCATCCTTTTTCCGGGTCATGAAATCTTTGATATAATTCACAAATAGGTCTGGCCCAAATTCGCCTTTTGAATATTTTTTGCTAACCCCATTCTCCAACAACCTTGGGTCTTTGTATCGCTCGTTGTAGGTTGAACTGGTGTCCATGATATTCCACAACAAGTATTCATCAAAGCCTGCCTTGTATGGTGTAAACTCATCTCCCCCCAGCTGCCACTTGCCTGTGATGCAGGTTGCATACCCTTGTGATTTTAGGATATGCGCAAAATTGGTTTCGTTCTGGTTTAGATAGCCCCATCTCTCATAATTCCTGAAATTGGATTTACCGGTCATGATCTGCACACGCGATGGAGAACACAATGGTTGTGCATAACAGTTTTGAAACAAGGCTCCACCCTTGGCCATGTTGTCAATTCTTGGGGTTTTATAAGAGGTACTGCCATAAGCGCTGATGGTTTCAAAACCAATATCATCTGCCAAAATCAAAATGATGTTGGGCTTTTGTTTGTTGGCTAGATGCTGTTTGTTATTTGCAACAAATGCCGCTGTCAATAGCACAATCAGCAAAGACAGAAACAAAAATCCAATCCTTGTTTTTTTCATGATGATAGCGTTTATTAACATAAAGACTCCTTTGAAAGGAATATTCTTCACTCTGCTTTGCCTCCCCCCTTTTTATAAGGACGAGCACCTACCTTGGCAAACCAAACTGCATATTCTTCCATCATGGCTTTTGCCCTTGCAGCCTCAACACCAGACAGATCATTTAATTCTGTTGGGTCTTTCGCAAGATTATACAACGACCAATAGGTTTCCTGAAATTCTTTTACCAGTTTCCAGTTTCCTTTTCTGATGGCCTGATTTCCTTCATGCTCCCAACAATAGGTGCGCTCTGGGGCCTTTCCGGTCTTCCACAAATAGGATAAACTATTGCCAGCCAAATTTGGAGATGTTGCACCTGATAATTCCAGTGCTGTTGGCATCAAATCTATCACATGTCCAATTTTATCACTATACCCTTTTGTTGGTTTGATCTTCGCGGGCCATTGAATGATACAAGGCGATACAACTCCACCTTCATGCATGTAATGCTTGTATTTCTTGAAGGGGGTATTGGAGGCGTTCGCCCAACCCTCGCCATAAATATGATAAGAACCACGCTCCCCTATTTTCTTTTCCGGATCACTCAAGAGCTTTGTATTGACGGTTTCAGCACAAGCACCATTGTCTGATATGAAAACAATCATCGTATTTTCATATTGTCCATTTGCCTTTAATTTATTGATGAGCCTGCCGATGTTCTGGTCCATCCTATCAATCATCGCTGCATAGACCGCCATCTTCCTTGCCCATACTTTCTTTTCAGTTGCATTTTCCCAGGCTGGAATAATGTCCGGTCTTTCGGTAAGTTGATACCGATCATCCACCAATCCCATTTGCTTCATTTTCTGAAACCGCTTTTCTCTGGTAACATCCCATCCTTGCAAATACAACGCTTCATATTTGGCAATGTCTTGCTCCAGGGCGTGCAAAGGAAAATGGGGAGCTGTATACGCCAAATACAAAAAGAATGGCTTTCCATTATGATCTTTTTTCTGCTGATCCAAATACCCCAATGCATGGTCGGTAAAAGCATCCGTCATGTAATGCCCTTCCTTCGGAATCTCATAATCCTTGTCATCCAACACAAATCGACGCTTGTCCCTTTCGGCTGGAGTAATTTCAAAAAAGCTGGAAGCCCCTGAGATCAATCCGTAGTAGCGATCAAAACCCCGCTTCAATGGCCAATGCTCAGGTCTTTCACCAACGTGCCATTTACCCGACATATACGTATTGTATCCGACCTTTTTTAATTCTTCCGCAATAGTTGGGAAACTGTCATTCAGGAATCCCTGATAAGATCCTTTTACAATGGGTGATTGATTGGATCCAACCATGCCGCCCATGCCTACGGTATGTGGATATTGACCAGTAAGTAAAGAAGCACGGGTTGGGCAACAGCGGGAATTGTTATAGAATTTTTTCAACTTGATGCCATTGGCTGCAAGCTTATCAAGGTTGGGGGTGCTGACTTCCCCTCCATAACAACCCAGATCAGAATAACCCAGATCATCTGCCATGATATAAATGATGTTGGGCCTTGTATCAACGGGGATCTGATTATGTGATGGAAATAAAATAAATGAAATACTCAAAAAAACACCCAAACCCAATACCATTGTGGTCCTTGTCTTGAAGATGCTTGATGAAGACAGTATAAACTTTCTTCCTTTCATGGTTTTATTTTTTCAATTTGATTACTTCAGATCCAGCCAATAAAAATGCACCTGCACCATACGATTCCCAACTTTCAGCATTGAAATTTCTTTTTGGATCTGCACCAATGGGCTGAACCCATCCCACTTTTCCTTCTGAAGTCAGTAGGGTATTGAGCCCAGTCCAAGCAGCCTTCACCGCAGGGAGAAATGTTTTCTTGTCCAAAAGCTTGTTGTTCACACCCCATGCCATTGCATAACAATTGAAAGCAGAGCCACTTCCTTCTCCACCAGCATAAGCCATTGGATCCAACAAACTTGTTCTCCAAAGTCCATCTTCCTGTTGCAATGACAACAAGCGGGCTGACATGTCTTTGAAGAGGTTGATATAAAATTCCCTTGTTGGGTGATCGGAAGGCATTTCTTTCAACAAACGAACCAGGCCTGCCATCACCCATCCGTTTCCGCGAGACCAAAATACTTTCTTTCCGTTGGATTCCCTTTTCCCGTTTCCATTGGCATCGATAAGATAAGATGCATCCCTGGCAAAGAGTTTTTCTTCATTGTTATACAACAACCGATAGCATT
>Ga0207909_1000191_pt1 | contig 24361 bp, 9 predicted proteins | sample LakMenEpi05May10_FD_150672 | JGI IMG/M metagenome (GOLD analysis project Ga0207909, IMG submission 150672) | Freshwater microbial communities from Lake Mendota, WI - 05MAY2010 deep hole epilimnion (SPAdes) | ecosystem: Environmental > Aquatic > Freshwater > Lake > Epilimnion/Euphotic zone ...
GACGTTTTCTTCATGCATGGAACTCCGGATGATTTCTATTTCTGCAGCGGCAATGAGGCCGGCTTTGTTATCGAAGTGGTGATACAGCGAGCTGCGTGCCACGCCTGTCTGTGCAAGAACTGAGTCCATGTCAAACCCAGTTTCGCCACGAGACTCCAACTCGGCGATGGCGGCGTCTAAGAGGGTCTGCATGGTGGCTAGGCCGTCTAGGCGCTTCTTCTTCGGTATTGGCATCTGGTGCATCCTAGTATTTATAGGCATTCGGTCGACTGAGAAATTGGCTCTTTGGCTAGGACCATTTCATTAGAAGCTACTGCTAATTCACTTAGATTTTATGTCCAACTTGCCTTGTAATGCTCTGCAATTAGTCATAAAATCTAATTTCATTATTCGTGTCTCGAAAGGCAAAAATGAAACAAAAGCCCAAAATACTCGCCGCATTAGCGGTGGCTAGCTCACTGATCTTCGCATCGTGCTCTAACTCTGACTCCGCAATGCCGGAAAAGGTAAAGAACTCAGCGATTGCTCAGCCTGGCGAAGGCCTCAAGGTCGAGGTGTACAAAATTGACCCAGAAGTACTCGATTTGTCGAAGGGCAGCGAATGGGGCGAAGGACTCGAAGACCAAATCGGTCGAAGCGGATCTGGCCTCACTCTTTGTGAAGGTGCAGACACCGAAACAGGAAATGTTGAATGGGAAGGTGGCGTTATTCACGGATGCCAAGAAGAGTACGTAGTTGTTCACTACACCGGCACGATCACCGCACCTGGTGACGCTGGTCAATCGCGTTCAGTCGTCATGACCATGGCAGCCGACGACGGTAACTCGTTGTCTATTGATGGCAATTCGGTCATCGATAGCTGGGTTGCAAAAGGTTGCACCAACACCACTGGTGAACTCACCATGGAAGCAGGAAAGCCAGTAGCAATTGACGCTTGGTATTTCCAGTTCCGCGGTGGCTCATGTGCCGGTTTGTATTGGCAGATTGATGGCAGCGAAATCGCCGTCATCCCGCCTTCAGCATTCACTCCTGGTGATGTAGAAGCTCCTGAAACCTCAGTTGCACCAGAAGAAGAGACCACCACCACGGTTGCTGGTGAGGTGTCAACTTCAGACGCTGGATTCGGACCGAACTTGGTTGTCAACCCAAGTAACGAAGAAGGAACCAATGGTTGGTCATACACAGGCGATGTGTACGTCGGAAACGGTTTCGGATACGAAAACGGTGAATGGCAACGTCCACGTAGCGGAACAGCAATTGCTGCAACCTCTTACTGGCTCGGTACTCGTAGCCAAACTGTCAGCCTCTCTTCAGAGTCAGATGAATATCTCGATACATCACCTGAGATCGCTGTAAGCACATGGTTCAATGGTCGCTGTGGCGGTCGTTTCTTCATGCGCGCAGAACTTCTTGATGCTGACGGCAACGTCCTCGACGCCAAGAATGTTGGTAGCGAAGGTGACCTTCAGTACGTACATGAATCTGACTGGGAAGATCAGTCATGGGTTCAGCACGCCGTGTCCTTTACTGGATACCCAGCGGGTGCTCGTTCAGTGCGTTACACAGATGGTGGCCAAGACAGTTGTTGGTGGGCCGGTTACTACGGTGGACAAATGGATGACACAGAAATTCGCGTAAAAGCAAATAGCTCAACCACATCTGTTGAACCAGCTACACCTGTAGAGGTCACAACAACCACTGTTGCTGATGACAAGCCACTTCCAGTCGATGCACCAACAGAAGTTGTTGTTGACGACAAGGCAGAAGACTTCACTTGTACAGCACCTTGCATTAACGGCTTTGCCGCTGCTGCAGGTTTGCCAAACGGTGAAGTTTCAGTCAGTGTTGACGGCGGAGCTCCGATTGCACTCACAGGTGCAAATTCGGTCCCATTATCTGCTGACGCATCGTCCCTCGTGTTTACCGTTGCTTCTGATGGAAAGACCAAAGACATCACGGTTGCTGTGAAGCGCACCGCTGTAGAGGCAAGTGACACCACAGTTGCTCCTGCTGAGGAATCTGACACAACAGTGGCTGCAGAAACAGACTCTGGAACTTCAGATGACAGCAGTGGATCTTCACCGATTCTCTGGATCATCATTGCGTTGATCGTGATCGCAGTAATTGCGTACCTCGTTCGTCGCAGCCAGGCTTCTAAGGCCTAAACCCCACACGACTGGGTAGTCCGGGAAACCGTGGCTGGCATAGCGAAAGTTATGTCGGCCACGGTTTTGTCGTTATAACGCAAGTGCGAGAGAGGACGACGAAAGAAAGTCGGCTTCCGATTGATCATGTGTCACGAGGATTGAGGTCATGGCAGATGACTGCAGGATTGACTTCACCTGTTGCATTAACGAAGTATGTGTCTCATCGTCTAGCCCTGTAAATGGTTCGTCTAGCAGCAGAATGCTTGGCGATGGAGCAAGGGCTCTGGCTAGGGAAATTCGTCGAGCCTCGCCTCCAGAGAGCGTGTGAATGTCGCGTTCAGCAAAGTCAGGTAGCCCGACTACATCCAACATCTCTTTAACACGTTGAGATGTGTCTTTCGATGACGAGCCTCGCATGCGTAATCCGAATGCAATGTTTTGTGAAACCGTGAGGTGTGGAAACAAGTCGTTTGACTGCGTCACCATGCCGATGCCGCGCTTATGAGTGGGTACATGCGTTATGTCGTGGTTATCAACAGATATAACACCGCTCGAGATGCGCACGAGACCACAAATTGCCTGCAGTACCGTGCTCTTTCCAACGCCAGATGGTCCAGTGATAGCCAACGTTGTAGCGGTGGGAACCTCAAATGAAAGATCTGTAATTATTGGCTTACCATCAAAGGCCACCGAGAGGTTCGCAACTTTAAGCACGGCTAGTTACTCCCACGGTAAGAAGAATAAGCAGCGAGGCCAACACGTATCCCGATTGCTGGGTGATGACGCCGGGGCGACCAAGAAGTTGAGAAATTGCCATAGTCATGGTGGTGGAGTCTGATCTTGTGAGAAACGATGTGGCACCAAACTCTCCTAAAGAAATAGCGGCTGTAAGACCGACGCTACGCAGTAACGCAGGCCGAAGAAGTGGGATGTCTACATGGAGCCATGTTTGCCAGGGTGATGCGCCCAAGGTGGTCGCGCCGGCTCGCAGAGATGAAGGAATGGCTTGAACGGCTGGTTCCAGAATTCGAATTGCAACAGGCAAAGCAATGACTGCGTGAATAACTGGGATGAGCCATGTGTGGCTGCGCCACGAAAATGGATCCCTATTGAATGTGATGACGAGGCCGAGCCCAAGCGTTGCGGCTGAAACAACAAGTGGCAACGAGGTAACAAATCGCAGTGCGTGGTCTTTATTTGCATAGCGAAAATGTTGACGATTCATTTGTTGTGCAGCAATGAGCGCAAGTGAAACCGCCAGTGCAGCAGTCGCTAGTGCCAACAGAAGTGATGTGGCGATCACTCTCCACGTGGAGACAGTGAGTTGGGGCAATGTCCCGCCAAGGACAGTGCTCCACGCATGAAATGAGATGCTGCCTCGATACGCAATGGAACGTATCAATGTTGCGCTCAGTGGAAGTACAACAATGATGACGGGAATAGCAACTGACGCAAGAACAATCCATCGACCTCGTGGTTTGACGAATAGAGACATCGGATGCGTGATGACATCGACTGATGAAAATTGTCGCAATGATGGACGAGATATTTGAAAGACAAGCAAGACCACAATCATTTGGATGATGGCGAGAGTGATGGCTACATCGGTATTTCCTAGTCGGACTGATTGGGCGAATATTTCTGTCTCTACGGTGCGTCTCGAAAATCCACCAACTATTGAGATGACCCCAAAAGAGGTGAAGCAGTAGGTGAACACCAATGCAGTAGCCGCAACGACTGCGCTACGTATGTTGGGCCACACAATGTAAACAAAAGTTTGCGCGGGTGAAGCACCCATTGTTGCTGCCAATGATTCATATTTTGGATGCAAGAATTCCCAACGCGGGCCCACCAAGCGCACTACGACGGCCACGTTAAACACCACATGCGCCCAGAGGATTGAAACAACGCCTGTGCGTTGAGATATCGCCAGTACACCGGCCGCCGCAACAATGGATGGCAACACAAAAGGTGCTGTCAGTAGGCCTCGGCATAAGCGTGCGCCAGGAAACTGAAAGCGTGACAACGCCCACGTGGCGGGCAGAGCAAAAACTATTGTGGCGACAACCGACAAAGTGGCCTGCCACAATGAGAACCACAAGACACCGAGCATGGATGAGTCCGTCAGTACTTCTCGAGTGGTGCCAGCACTAAAAAATGTTGCAATTGAGTTGAAAAGGGGCAGAACAAGAAAGATGCAAACGAATCCGAAAGGAAGAAACGAAAGCAGTCGTCGAGTTGTCATAGCAACAGGGCTCTCCACTCCTTCAGCCACTTCTCTCGGTTCTGTTCAATCTCTTGCGGGCTAATAGTGAGCGGGTTCTTTGCACGCACAGCAAACTTCACAAACAAATCCGGCAATACAGCGTCTTGATTCACTGGAAAGACAAATAGTGAGAGCGGCATTGACTCTTGGAATCTGTTGCCCAATAGGTACTTCACCAATGTTTCGCCAGCAGTTGTGCGCGCGCTTCCACGCAGAACACCTACGTATTCGGTTTGTCGGAAACATGTTGACTCGATGACAGACGTAGTTGGTTCTGTTAATGGATTAGAGGGATCTGCATAAAGCACTTCGGCAGGTGGGCTAGAGCCGTAGCTCACTACAAGAGGGTATTTGCCGTTGCCTGAACTTCCAGAGAAGTCAATGGTGTACGCAGTTGTCCAGTCAGGTGCGATATGTACGTAGCCCTTCAACGCTGCCCAGAATTTTTGCCATTGACCTTCGCCGAAGTGAGCGATGGTCCCAAGCAAGAACCCAAGACCTGGAGATGAAGCAACTGGATCTTGGGTTACTAGTAGGCCGCGATACTGGGGGAGCATCAAGTCTTCCAAGCGAGTCGGCATGGGGACATCGCTGTTTGCAAACCACTCTTTGTCGGCGTTGATGCAGATGTCGCCGGTGTTGACGGGTTCGTAACTTGTAAGAAGAGAAGCTTGCTGAGCTCTGGACAACATTGTGTTGTCGACACCCCACAACACGTCTCCTTCGGGATTGCCGGCCGTGAGAATCGCTTTGGAGATGAGGACGCCTGAATCTCCGCCTGTAACTACCTTCACGTCGATGCCTGTGTCTTTGGTGAACTCATCAAAAATTCCTGGCTCTGGCGTAAATGCGTCGTAGGCCAAGAGGGTCACGCTTTCAGGTTTTTGTTGAATGTTCTCTGACGAGGTGGAAGTGCACGCTGCAAGTGACGTAACAGCAAAGATGAATACAAATAGTCGTTTCATTTATTTCCTCCAAGGGAAAAGGGTTGGATGATTGCTACTGAACCGTGAGTGACAGTGACAGAAATTTTGGTGTGGGTGGCAATATTGCTCACACCGCGCGAAGCAAATGCTTGCAACTCTTCATTCGCTAAATTCCATTGCAGTCCGGTCGTAGAAATTACGGATGATCCACCGAGTGGGATCAGAGAAATCACTTCACCAATAGGGACCGACAAACTGCACGGTGCGTCGGGTCGTGCAAAACATATGTGAGCATTACCTACATATAGAGAACACTGTGTTGCAGCAAGTGAATGCACCATTCCTAAGAGATGATCAAAGCGATCGCCGCCACCCGATACGACAGTGATGTTGGTGACCCCGCGTTGTATTGCGCATGAAACAGCAATCTCGGTGTCTGTTTCATCTTTAGCGACGTTGTACGTATGAATCTCGACGTTGCGATCACGTGCATCGGCAACATCAGAGTCCGCAATAGAGTCCATGTCGCCCACGAGCAGATGTGGCTGCATTCCCAGTGATTGAGCATGGCCGTATCCAGAGTCCGCCGCGATGACGAGCGCACCATCAACAAGATGTGTCAGAACATTCGGATTGGGTGAATCGCCGCCGGTAAATATGACTGCATGCGTAAAAGCCATGTTGTTTCCCTCCGCTGGCATTACCCAGATCAGGTTCTCGGGTCGGTCACCGCAGTGACCCTCTCAGCCCGCCGATCGCGCGAGCTCCCCATAAGTTGTAAGTGAAGTTTATACGGCTTGTTGGGCCATGGCGCATTCACGGTTGCCTTACGACTTCCTTGATGCGTGCGTCTAAGTTGTCATAGAAATAGGGCAGCGTACGCATTCGCTGAGAGGAGAAGATCATGGGCTCATTAGACGGTCGAATTGCACTTGTCACCGGTGGCGGTCGGGGAATTGGTAAAGCAATTTCTCTTGCGCTGGCAAAAGAGGGGGCAACAATTGCCATTAACTACCGACGAGACAAAGAATCCGCCGAAGCCACTCAGCGAGAAATTCTTGATGCTGGTGGACTTGCAACAATTCATCAAGGATCAAATGACATCCCTGAGGAAAATGTGGCTCTCGTTAAAGACGTGTTGTCTGTGCACAGCGGCATTGACATCGCGGTTCTTAACGGTGGTGTTGCTTCAAAAGGCAGAAGCGTGGCCGATACTGAAGCAGAAGAATTATGGAATTTGGTTGCAACTCATGCGTTGGGACCACATCAACTGTGTCGGGCTCTCATTCCATCCATGCGTACGCGTGGTCGCGGAGACATTGTCTTCATCTCGTCCGTAGCTACTTCTGGAATGTCTGCGTTTGGTGCTCCGTACAACATGGGCAAAGCAGCAATGGAAGCCCTCGCACTCACATTGGCCAAAGAAGAACGGCCACATGGCATTCGCGTCAACATCGTTGCTCCTGGGTTAGTGGAGACAGACATGGGTGTTCGCCTTGCACGTGCCATGACTGGACGCCGAGAGATGGAAGATCTGAGGTCCATGGATGAAGCTGCTCCGTTTGGACGGGTGTGTCAGCCAGAAGACATTGCCGCGGCGGTGTTGTGGTTCTGTTCGCCAACTGCGTCGTATATCACTGGGCAACGGATCCAGGTCGACGGTGGGGGTTCCGCCCTTCGCGTGGGGCAATAACCAGCCACACGAGCCAGATTCGGCTATTCGGCGCACCTAATACTCGGTAGCCTTCACAGTGTGAGTCCTCTTGCCCCCCAAAACACAGACACCATTATCGAAATCACTGACGAAGCGCTTGTGCAACTGAAGTTGTTGCGAGATGAAGAACCAGAAAAAGAACGACTTGGACTTCGCCTCGAAGTGATGGCGAACCCGGGCGAAGAATTTCAGTATGACTTGTCATTCGACATCGTGACGCAAGCAGCATTTTCTGACGAGGTGCGAACAATCAATGGGCTCAAGGTCATCATTCCTTTGCCTTCGTTTGAACACATCAATGGAGCAACTCTTGATTATTCAGAGCGCCAAGGATTAATCATTCGCAATCCAAACAAGCCGCCTGCACCCATGATCGATGGCCTTGTAAACGATGATGCCTTTGCTGCGTCTATTGAAGCCGTCATTGCAACAGATGTGAATCCCGCACTTGCTGCACACGGTGGCTTTGTCACATTCGTCGGCCATGACACCGAAGGCGTTGCATACCTCACCATGGGTGGCGGGTGCCACGGTTGTTCCATGAGCAAGATGACAATGCTCGATGGCGTGCAAACAACTCTTGTTGAGCAAGTTCCTGGCGTTCTTAAAGTTCGCGACATTACAGATCACGCCACCGGCGCAAACCCGTACTACAGCTAACTCATGAACGTCACTCAACTGTGGGTCTATCCCGTCAAATCAATGATGGGCTCTACGGTAGAGCGAATTGAACTCACTGAATTGGGAATTGTTGGCGATCGCCACTGGGCGATTCGCGATCTTGAACGCGGCGGTATTCGTGGGGCGAAAAAGATTGGCGAGTTGATGCAGTTCTCAGCTCAGCGCAAGAACAACGATGCCATCATCACTTTCCCCGATGGCACACAAGTGTCGTCAGCAGATCACGATGTCAACATGATGCTGTCATCAATGCTGAATCACAGAGTTCTACTGGAATCACTTCCTACAGACAACAATCTCGAACACTTCCGTCGCGGCCCAGGCGATAGCGATGATCCACTGACTGAACTTCGTGGCATCTTCGGTCGCGAAGAAAACGAACCGCTTCCAAACTTCGCGTCTTTTCCACCCGAAGTAGCAGAGTTTGAATCTCCACCGGGAACGCACCACGATTGTTGGCCACTCATGGTGATGACAACATCGGCGTTACAAGCGATGCAACAAGCACTGCCAGACTCAAATGTTGACATCAAACGTTTTCGTCCAAGCATTGTTATTGACACACCTGAATCGGGTCATCCAGAGTTCACATGGACGGGCAAGACCGCACAACTTGGTACTGCAGTCATTGAATTTCTCGACCCATGCCCACGGTGCATCATGATTACTCGCAAGGTCAATGACGAACTACCTGAAGACCGTGCAATTCTGCGTCACGTTGTGCGAGATTTAAACCAAAACGTTGGCGTATATGCACGTATTGTTACGCCTGGTCACGTTGCCCTCGGCGACACGGTTCAATTTCTTTAGAACTGAATTAGTTATGCCGGAGTCCAGTACACGGCAACTCGACGATTTGTTCCCGCGTCTTTGTCGTTGGACTTAATGACGAATCCCTGGAAGTTGATCCACATAGTCAGCCCTTTGCTCGACAGGTAATCCGCCACCGCTTGTGCGCGGAAATCGGCAAGGTTTTGCAAATACTTTTGTGAGTCTCTGTCATTAAAGCGAGAGAAACCAGACACTAAGAGTGTCCCGCACTTGCCTTTCATCTCTTTAAGTGCTTTGTCTAGTAACGCTTTGTCGCCCTTATCAAGAGTGATCTCGGATGCCGCAAAATCAATCTGTGGAAGCAGGAGTTGGCCAGCAAGCGTTGGAATGTTCGATTTCTTATCAATAGAAATAGATGTCTTCCCAGGTCGGACATTGAAGCTTCGCGGGGCCCCATCGGAGACACCACATTGATTCGTCGTCACCACCTGGACTCGTGCTCCTTTGACAGATGCGGGAACGACGATTCGTGCCCCTGTGTCGGCTGGATTGACTTTCACAGTGGCTCGACGTATCACTTTTCCAGAGCCGTCGATCACAATGAATGTAACTTTCTGAACACCCGCTAAGGCAGCCGACGTTCCGAATTTCACGGACACTACATTCTCGGACTTGTTGACCGATGGTGTGGGAGCAATCGCGGTTCGCGCAACGGTGACCGGTGCAAGACCTGCACTAATGATGATCTGAGTTGATGCAGAAGGTGGCGATGAATTGCCGGCAAGGTCCACGACGATGGCGGTCAAACTCCAAGTACCACTGGCCATCGTGCTCATGTCGCAGAAACTGATGGTTGACGAAGCGGTGAATGAACAGGATGCTCTTTCTGTTTTGCTACTCAAGCCGTTGATCGTTGCAATGTCGCCAACGTTGACCCCGGTGATTGAAATGCGTGGCGTGGCATCAAGAGATGTCGTTGCCCCATTGTCCTGTGCGTTAAAAGGTGCAGTAGTTGCGGCCGGAACCACCGTGTCAATTGTGGCAATCATCGGTGGAGTGGGAGTGGAAGCATTATTTGCAAGGTCGGTGATGACAGCGGTAATGCTCCATGCGCCATCAGCGAGGACGGGCATAGTGCAAGTGCGGTCTGTCGAAGTTGCAGTAAAGGCGCACAGAATGTTTTGTCCGTTCAGAGTGGCCGTCACAACTACGCGATCTGTTGGGCTTGCATCCGCAATCGTCACTGTTGGCGTGGAATCGCTTGTGATTCCGTCGGTCGCACTGCTTCCTGTATCCGAACTGGCAACAACAACTGCAGGCTTCGTTGCTGATGGTGCCGCGGTATCGATGGTGATGGTGAACTGTTCCGAAGCGGCCACCATCAGGCTGGCAATCAGTTGTCGTGCCCGATACGTCCACGTCCCGTCGGCAAGGGTTGACGTGGTACACGATTCAGTTGTGGTTTGGGGAACGAAACTGCAGACGACATTTGTAAAACCCGGCCTCACAAATGTCACGTTTGTCTCTACTGATGGAACCAAGTCGCCAATCGTCACTGTTGGCGTGGAATCTGATAGCGGCGAACTATTGATGACAACGGGAATACTTGCTGTAATTTCACGGACAGTCACATCTCCGCTTGATATTGCGGTGGAGTTTGCTGAGTAGTTGTCAGCATCGACGCCAGTCAATGTGATGTTGCTAATTGACACCGGTTTGTTACGTCCAAGTTCTGAATCGTCAAACTGCGCCATACTCGTGATGCTGAACAAATCCCCATCAATTCGGTCATCGGTATAGGTCACTGTCGCACTATTTGTTGCATCGTATGTCTTGTTATTCGCGATTGGAACCACCACCAATGGTCGACGCGTAATGTTCGCACTTGTAGTTGCGCTTGCGTTATGCGAGTAATTGGCAGCGTCACTACCACTGATGAGAATGTTGATAGCGGTGACGGCTTTGGTGTTTCCTGCATGTTTGTCGCTAAAGGTCGGTGTCCCGGAAATGGTGAGTAAGTCTCCTGATACTCGGTCGTCCCCATAGACAACGGTTGCATTATCTGTCGCGTCGTATGTTTTATTGCTGGCGGTGATGGTCACCACAAGGGACCGAAGAGTGATGTTGGCAGTTGTCGTTGTGGATGTGTTTTGTGTGTAGTTGGCGGCATCCGTACCAGACAAAGAGATGCCGGTTGCGGTGACGGTCTTTCCGTTGCCGACAGTTTTTGAGCTGAATGTTGGTGTTCCGCTCACGGTAAGAACATCGCCGGAGACTCGGTTATCGCTGTAGGTGACCGCGGCAGTGCCGGTTCCGTCATACACCTTGTCACTCGCGGTGATCGTGACTACCAAGGATCGTGTGGTGATGTTTGCGGTGGTGGCGGCGGTGGTGTTGTTTGTGTAGTTGGCTGCGTCTGTTCCGGTGAGTGTGATGCCGGTTGCGGTGACTGTTTTTGCGTTGCCGACAGTTTTTGAGCTGAATGTTGGTGTTCCGCTCACGGTGAGGATGTCTCCTGAGATTCGGTCGTCTGCGTAGACAACGGTTGCATTATCTGTCGCGTCGTATGTTTTGTTGCTCGCGGTGATCGTGACTGCCAGGGATCGTGTGGTGATGTTTGCTGTGGTGGTGGCTGTGGTGTTGTGGGTGTAGTTGGCGGCATCCGTACCAGACAAAGAGATGCCCGTTGCGGTGACTGTTTTTCCGTTGGCGACAGTTTTTGAGCTGAAGGTTGACGTTCCAGAAACTGTCAAAAGATCGCCTGCAACCCGGTCGTCGGTATAGGTGACGGAGGCGTCGGTGTTGCCGTCGTAGGTTTTGTTGCTGGCGCTAACGGAGACGGTTAACCCACGTGCCGTGATGTTTGCGGTGGTGGTTGCAATGGAGTTCTGGGTGTAGTTAGCTGCGTCTGTTCCGGTGAGGGCGATTCCCGTGGCGGTGACGGTTTTTGTGTTGCCAACGGTTTTGGAACTAAAGGTTGCAGTTCCGCTGACGGTGAGTTGGTCGCCGGAGATTCGATCATCTGCGTACACAACTGATGCTGTATCAGATGCGTCGTAGGTTTTGTTACTGGCCGTCATGGTGACGGTTAACGCACGTGCCGTGATGTTGGCGGTGGTGGTGGCGGTGGAGTTCTGGGTGTAGTTGGCGGCGTCTGTTCCGGTGAGTGTGATGCCGGTTGCGGTGACGGTCTTTCCGTTGCCGACGGTTTTCGAGCTGAATGTTGGTGTTCCGCTGACGGTGAGGATGTCTCCTGAGATTCGGTCGTCTGCGTATACAACGGTTGCATTATCTGTCGCGTCGTAGGTTTTGTTGCTGGCTGTGATGGTGACGGAGAGTGCTCGTGCGGAGATGTCAGCAGTAGTCGTGGGTGAACCGTTAAGGGTCAGTGTGTAGTTGGTGGCGCGTGACCCCGACAAGGATGCTGAAGTAAGAGCGACGGTCTTGGCCATGCCAACGTCTTTATCTGCAAACGCTGCAACAGGTGATGCCAAAGCAATCTTTTGTGAATCACTCGAGTCGCCAGCAGGAACATTGACAAGTGCTAACGCGTTTGGTGTTGAGATAGTTGCAGATGATGTTTGGTTGTACACACGAGACGAAGGTGTGACCAGCGAACCGCCAATCGTCAATGGACGTTGCGTGATGTTGGCAGTGAATGTTGGCAGTGTCAACGTGTAGTTGGAGGCGTCAGCTCCAGATAGCGAATATCCAGTTGTTGTGATTCCAATTCCGGTTCCCACGGTCGCTTGCGCAAATGTAAATGTCGGTGTTCCCGCCAACGTCACGTCGTCAGCAAGTTGAACATCACTGAGGCCAGGGGAGATAGGGGGAGTGATTTGAGCGGTTGCATCAGTTGTTGCGTCATATTGACGATTGGCGACACCGAATGTTCCGGTGATCGTTACTACTCGAGGTGTGATGTTGGCAGTTTGAACAGAATTGATTGAAAGAGATGGCAGAACGTAGTTGGCAGCATCTTGTCCCGAGATTCCAAGATTTGATGATGTAACTGTTTTCCCGGAAACCGCTGTCTTTGAACTGAATGATGCCTCTCCCGTGACGGTGAGTGAGTCCCCTGAGATTCGATTATCCGTGTACGTGACTTCAGCAGTAGTGGTTCCGTCGTACACCTTGTTTGTTGGATTTACCGTGACATTCAACGTTCGTTGAAGGATGGTGGCGGTTGTGGTGGTTGATGTTGCATATGAGTAGTTGGTTGCGTCGGTTCCAGTGACAGCAATACCCGTCACAGTCACTGTCTTGTTGGCGCCTGCAGCACTCGTGGCAAATGTGGAGGTACTGAAGGTGATGTTTAAGAGGTTTCCAGATACTCGATCATCGCTGAGCGTGACTGAGGCTGCGGTTGTTTTGTCGTAGGTCTTGTCGGATGCATTTGCGGTGATGACCAAAGTACGAAGTGTGATGTTTGCCGTGGCGGTGGCAGAAGTATTTTGTGTGTAGTTGGCTGCGTCTGTTCCCGAGATGGAGATACTTGATGCGGTCACTGTTTTTGAGTTGCCGACTGTTTTGGAAGAGAACGTTGGTGTGCCACTGACTGTGAAGATGTCGCCCGACACGCGATTATCGGCGTACACCACGGATGCAGTGGTTGTTCCGTCGTACACCTTGTTGCTGGCGGTGATGGTCACCGTCAACGCGCGGGCAGAGATGTTCGCCGTGGCGGTAGCCGAGGTGTTATGTGTGTAGTTGGCCGCGTCGGTTCCGCTTATTGAGATTCCATTCGAGGTCACCGTCTTTGTGTTCCCGACTGTCTTTGATGAGAACGTTGGTGTTCCGCTAACTGAGAAAATGTCACCTGAGACGCGGTTGTCGGCATAAGAGACTGATGCGGTGTCGGTTCCGTCGTAGGTCTTGTTACTGGCAGTGATGGTGACAGCAAGCGTTCGCGCAGTGATGTCCGCTGTTGTTGTCGCAGTTGTGTTTCGGGTGTAGTTGGCCGCGTCGGTTCCGCTTATTGAGATTCCATTCGCGGTCACTGTTTTGGAGTTTCCGACTGTCTTTGATGAGAACGTTGGTGTTCCAGAAACAGTGAAAATGTCACCTGAGACGCGGTCATCGGCGTACACCACGGATGCAGTGGTTAATCCGTCGTAGGTCTTGTTGCCGGCGGTGATGGTGACGGTGAGGGCGCGAGCGGTGATGTTTGCTAATGCCGTTGCGGTGGTGTTTTGTGTGTAGTTGGCCGCGTCAGTCCCGGTAATTGAAATGCTTGATGCTGTCACTGTTTTGGAGTTGCCGACGGTCTTCGATGAGAAGTTTGGTGTTCCAGAGACGGTGACATCGTCTCCTGCCACTCTGTTGTCGGCGTACACCACGGATGCGGTAGTTGATCCGTCATACACCTTGTTGCTGGCGGTGATGGTGACGGTGAGGGCGCGTGCGGTGAGGTTTGCTGTTGCAGTGGCAGTGTTGTTTTGTGTGTAGTTGGCCGCGTCGGTTCCGCTTATTGAGATTCCATTCGAGGTCACCGTCTTTGTATTTCCGACTGTCTTTGACGAGAACGTCGCCGCACCTGTGACACTGAAAAGATCGCCAGAAACTCGATTATCGGTGTATGACACTGATGCGGTGTCGGTTCCGTCGTATGTCTTGTTGTTTGCGGTGATGGTCACGTTCAACGTTCGTACCGTGATGTCGGCTGTTGTGGTGGGCGAACCGATTAACGACAGGGTGTAGTTGCCGGCCGTTGATCCGCTGAGTGAAGCAGAGGTGAGGGTCACTGTCTTTCCGTCAGAAACGGCCTTGTCGCTGTATTGCGCAACTAGTCCTGAGAGAGCAACTTTTGAAGGAGTGTTTTCGTCTCCCGCGGGCACATTCACCAAGCTGAGCGCACTGCTATCAGTGATAGTGATGGCAGTGGTGCGGTCATATGTTTTTGTTGCTGCCACGATGAGAGATCCACTGATGGTCAATGGGCGTTGAGTGATATTTGCTGTCAATGTTGGGGATGTGAGCGAGTAGTTATCAGCGTCAGTGCCAGAGAGTGAGTAGCCCGAGGTCGCGATGCTGATTGATGTCCCGACTGTTGCTTGAGCGAATGTAAATGTTGGTGTTCCTACGAGAGTGGTGTCATCTCCAGATTGAACATCAGAGAGCCCAGCCGTGACTGGAAGAGTGACTTGATTGGTGGCATCAGTTGTAGCGTCGTACTGGCGATTCGCAACAGTGAAGGATCCGGTCACTGTCAAAGTACGACGGGTGATGGTTGCGGTCGTCGTTGCAGTTGTGTTCGTTGCGTAGTTGTTTGCATCAAGACCGGATAACCAGATGCCCGTTGCCGTAACCGTTTTTCCGCTAGCTGCAGTCTTGTCGTCGAATGTGGCAGTTCCAGAAACAGTGAATGAATCACTTGCAATACGGTCATCGGTATACGTGACTGTCGCTGCAGGTGAGGCGTTGTAGACCTTGTTGCTTGCCGAAATGGTGACGGTAAGTGGCTTAGCCGTAATGGTGGCGGTGGTTGTCGCAGAAGTGTTTTGTGTGTAGTTAGCCGCATCTGTTCCAGATAGTGAAATTCCGATGGCAGTAACAGTCTTGCTGACTCCGACATGTTTGTCACTAAATGTAGGAGTTCCGGTGACAGTGAATAAGTCGCCGGATACTCGGTTATCAGCATAAACAACGGTTGCCGACGTTGTGCGGTCGTAGACCTTGTCGCTGGCCGTGATGGTCACAGATAGTGATCGAAGAGTGATGTTGGCTGTCGTCGTTGTCGATGTGTTTTGTGTGTAGTTAGCCGCGTCTGTTCCAGAAATCGCAATGCTGTTTGCAGTGACAACCTTTGAAGTGCCGACTGTCTTTGATGCAAATGTGGGAGTTCCAGAAACAGTCAAGATGTCACCCGATACGCGGTTGTCTAGATATGTCACAGTTGCGGTGGTATCGCCGTCGTACGTCTTACTACTGGCACTAATTGTGACAGCGAGTGAACGGGCAGTGATGTTGGCTGTCGTCGTCGTCGTCGTGTTTTGTGTGTAGTTACCTGATGCCGCTCCACTAAGCGCAATCCCAGTCGCCGTAACTGTTTTGTTACTTCCGATGTTTTTGTCGCTGAAAGTTGCAGTTCCACTTACTGTCATAACATCGCCACTGACCCTGTTATCTGCATAGGTCACGCTCGCAGTGGCGTTGCCGTCGTAGGTCTTGCTACTGGCTGTCATTGTGACGTTCAAGGTTCGCGACGTAATTGATGCGTACGTGATAGGGGAGTTATTCACCGAGACTGCATAGTTGCCTAGGTCAGCTCCCGTGAATTGAAAGGAAGTGAGTTCAACAATCTTGCCGACTCCAACATTTGGATCACTTCGGAAACGCCCTCGGGGATTAGTGACTCCAACTAAGTCGTTTCCTTGAACTCCGACCAATGTGAGATCAGCGATGTCGTAGGTTGCTGTTCGTGAGCCGTCGTACACTTTGTCTTGTGCTTGCAAGGTTCCAGTGACTTCAAGTGGTCGCTGGGTGATTTCAGCGGTTGACGTTGTGCCCGAGTTCTGCGAGTAGTTGCCGGCGTCCGTTCCAGTGATTGTGATGTTGGAAATGGTGACTGTTTTCTCGGCGGCTGCAGTCTTCGTTGCAAATGTGGCCGTGCCTGAGACAGTGAAGACATCACCAGCAACTCGATCATCGCTATAAACGGCAGTAGCGCTAGTGGTGGCGTCGTACATTTTTGTATCTGCAACTGCCGTCACATTCAATGTGCGCAGGGTGATATTCGCAGTTGTCGTAGTACTTGTGTTGTGTGTGTAATTGGCGGCGTCGCCGCTGCTAATGGTGATTGATGAAGCGGTGACCGTCTTTCCAACACCGACTGTTTTGTCACTAAAAGTTGCGGTTCCGCTGACAGTAAATTGATCCCCCGTTACTCGGTCGTCGAGATATGAGACCGATGCCGATGCAGAACCGTCGTACACCTTGTCAGTAGCAGTCATTGTGATTACAAGCGAGCGAGCCGTGATGTCGGCTGTACTGCTCGCTGTGGTGTTGGGTGTGTAGTTCCCAGAGTCGGGTCCGGACAAAGTGATGCCGGTTGTCGAGACTGGTTTGCTGTTTCCAACAGTCTTTGTGCTGAACGATGAGGATGATGAATATGAGAAAACATCGCCAGAAATTCGGTTGTCGCTATATGTCACCGATGCAGTTGTGGAGCGGTCGTACACACGATTCACGCCTGTTGTGGTCACTACCAACGAACGTCGAGAGATTGTCGCTGTGCTGGTGGCTGTGGTGTTGGGTGTGTAGTTCCCAGAATCTGGCCCGGACAACGTGATTCCTGCAGCGGTGACGGTTTTCCCTGTGTCTGCATTTTTGTCTGAGAAAGTAGCTGTGCCCGAGGTCGTGAAGGAGTCTCCAGAGAGGCGGGTGTCCTGATACGTAACAGATGCAGTGTCTGTTCCGTCATACGTCTTTGCAGATGGGGTGATGGAGATTATTACCGACCGTCGTGTGATGTCGGCAGTTGTTGTTGGCGCTCCTGTCGTGGTGATCGTGTAATTACCAGCTGTGGTTCCCGTGAGGGAGGCTGCTGTGAGAGAAACGGTTTTTGCGGTGGCAACGTTCTTGTCTGTATATGACGCGGCAAGGCTGGTTAACGCCACTTTTGCTGAGTTGTTTGCATCTCCAGCTGGAACATTTTGCAACTGAAGTTGTGCTGCATCCGTAATTGCAGCTGTTATTCCTTTGTCGTAGGTCTTGGAGGCAGACACCACTAGTGCTCCACCAATAGTTAGTGGTCGCTGTGTGATGTTTGCAGTGAAGCTTGGTTGGGTGAGTGCGTAGTTATCCGCGTCTATACCAACGACGGAATAGCCGGATGTGGTAATACCGATTGAGTTGCCAATCGCGGCCTGAGCAAACGTAAATGTTGGTGTTCCGTCCAAGACGGCGTCATCGCCAGATTGAACATCCGATAAACCAGCAGAGACTGGCAGAGTCACCTGCGCAGTTGCATCGGTGGTGGCATCGTACTGACGATTCGCAACGGTGAAAGTCCCCGTCACAGTCAAAGGTCGTTTCGTGATGTTTGCATTAGCCGTTGCGGTGGTGTTGTAGTCATAGTTTCCAGCGTCAGTATTTGATACAACAATTCCAGACGCAGTGACAGTTTTTCCTGAACCGACATTTTTGTCGCTAAATGTGTTGGTTGAGCTGAATGAGAGACTGTCGCCCGTGATTCGATTGTCCGTATAATCAACAGCGGCTGTGGTGTTTGCGTTGTAGACCTTGTTGGAGGGCGTGATACCCACAGTAAGAGATCGCTTGGTGATATCGGCAGTGGTGGTGGCTGATGTGTTCCAGGTGTAGTTGAATGCGTCAGTATTTGTGACAGAGATGCTATTGGCGGTGACCGTCTTGCCGGTGCCAACGTTCTTGTCCGTAAAGGTTGGAGTACTTGTGATACTGAGAACATCTCCCGAAACACGATCGTCTGAATACGTCACCGATGCATTCGCTGTGCGGTCATAGGTTTTGTTGGAGGCCGTGATTGTCACGGTCAGGGGTCGTTTGGTGACGCTTGCAGTTGTTGTCGTGGAGGTGTTGGGGGAGTAATTTGCTGCATCGGTCCCAGTCAATGTGATTCCACTCGCTGTCACTGTCTTTGTGAGACCAAAACTCTTGTTGGCAAATGTCGCGGTTCCGCTCACCGTAAAGCTGTCGCCACTAATACGGGTGTCAATATACGTCACCGCTGCGGAAGCATTTCCATCGTACGTTTTGCTACTCGCTGTGATTGTGACGGATAGCGATCTCACCAGAATTGAAGCAGTAGCTGTGGCAGTGGTGTTGAACGAGTAGTTCGCGGCATCGCTACCACTAATCGACATGTTGGTGGCCGTAATGGTTTTGCTTGCTCCAACATTTTTATCTGCATAACTGGGTGTGCCAGAAACCGTCAGAGAGTCACCTGAGACTCTTGTATCTGTAAAGGAGACGGACGCATTGACGGTGCCGTCGTATGTCTTGTTACCCACGGTAAATCCAAGTGTGATGGGTCGTTGCGTGATGTCGGCGGTTGTGGTTGGCGCGCCTGTGGTCGTAATGGTGTAATTAGATGATGTTGTCCCTGTAAGGGCAGCTGTTGCAACGCTGACAACCTTGCCAACCCCAACGTTTTTCGAATCGTACGTAGCGGTTAGCGACGTGAGAGCCACCTTTGTTGGATTGTTCTCATCGCCCGTTGGAACATTGACAAGAGTGAGAAGCGACGTATCTGTGATTGCGGCTGCATTTGACCTGTTGTACACCTTGGTGCTTGTGACACTTAATGTTCCACCAATTGTTAAGGGACGCTGAGTGATGTTCGCTGTGAACGTGGGTTGAGTGAGTGAGTAATTCGCTGCATCTGCGCCAACAACTGAGTACCCACTTGTAGAAATTGAAATTGAGTTTCCAATCGTGGCCTGGGCAAATGTGAAGACTGGCGTTCCGGTGAGCACCGCATCATCACCTGATTGCACATCGGAAAGCCCTGCAACCTGCGGCAATGTGATTTGGCTATTTGCATCAGTGGTGGCGTCATATTGTCGGTTTGCAACGGTGAATGTTCCTGTAATCGTGAGCGGTCGTCTCGTGATGTTTGCGGTAGCAGTCGCAATGGTGTTCTGAGAGTAATTGGCCGCGTCCGTCCCAGTGATTGTGATGTCGTTCGCCGTGACTGTTTTCCCAGTCCCAAAATTCTTTGAATCAAATGTTGCAGTTCCGCTGACGGTGAACGAATCTCCAGACACTCGGTTATCTGAATAAGTCACGGTCGCCGCTGTTGACGCGTTATAGACGCGACTCGTGGCGGCGATAGTGACATTCAAGGTTCGCAAAGTGATGTCGGCCGTCGCGGTAGGTGCACCAGTGGTATTGAGTAGGTAGTTAGAAGCTGAAGTGCCCGTGATGCCAGCAGAAGTCAGCGAGACAGTCTTTCCATCTCCAACATTCTTGTTGACATACTGCGCAACTAGATTCGTGAGGCTTAATTTGGAAGAGTTCCCCGCGTCAGGGGTGGCCACATTCTCAAGTGTGAGCGCCGCCGCATTGGTGATAGTGATGGTTGGCGTGGAGTCGTATGTCTTCGTTGATTGCACCACTAGAGAACCTCCGATGGTGACAGTTCTCGTGGTGATGTTTGACGACAGAGTTAATTGCGTCAGTGTGTAATTCGTTGCATCGGCGCCGCTGATGGAGTAGCCAGATCCAGCAATAGAAATGCCATTGCCCACATTTGCACTTGCATACGTAAAGGCAGGGGTACCAGTCAGGGTCACATCGTCCGCACCTTGGAGAGATGTAATTCCAGGACTAGCAGGCACTGAGACATTTCCGGTTGCATCGGTGGTGCCGTCGTACACGCGATTCGAAGCAGTGAAGGTGCCAGAGATGGTGAGAGTGCGTTTGCTAATCGTCGCAGTTGTTATTGCTGAGGTATTGCCAAGGACATAGTTGCTGGAACTTGTGCCACTGATTGAGATGCCAGTCGCAGTGATGGTCTTGTTGGCCGCTGCCGTCTTGTCGGCATAGGTGGCGGTTCCCGTAATTGTGACAACGTCGTCATTCACTTTGTCGCTGAAGTAAGTGACAGTGGCTGATGTTGATGCGTCATACGTCTTTGCGCCACCGGAAATTGTGACCGTGAGAGTCTTGGGAGTGATGTCGGCAGTTGCCGTTGCACTCGAATTAGGTGAATAGTTGGAAGCATCTGTGCCAGCCAAGACGATACTTAATGCAGTCACTGTTTTCCCCGTCCCAACCGAAGCCGAAGAAAAGACCGGAGTGCTTGAGATGGAGAACGAGTCTCCGCTAATTCTGTCGTCCGTATACTGAACTGAAGCAGCCGTGTTTCCGGTGTACACCTTGTTGGAAGCTGTGATTGACACGTTCAGTGGTTTCGCCGTGATTGTTGCGGTTGTCGTCGCAGTGGTGTTTGCGGTGTAGTTAGAAGCATCGGCACCAGTGACGGAGATGGACGACGCGGTCACAGTTTTTGAGACCCCGGCAGATTTGTTTGCAAACGATGCAGTTCCAGTAATGGTGAGCGTGTCGGCTGCAATTTTGTTACTTCCGTAGGTCACAGAAACGGAAGTTCCTGCGTCGTACACCTTGTTTGATGCCGTGATCGTGACTGTCAATGTTCTGAAAGTGATGTTGGCGGTGGTCGTTGCAGTGGTGTTCGGTGTGTAGTTTGCCGCGTCAGTGCCAGAGATGGAGATTCCCGATACCGAAACAGTTTTTCCAGACTCAACGTTTTTTGTGGAATAACTAGCAGCTGTGTACGCGAGGGTGAGGGTGTCGCTACCCAATTTGTCACTGCTTAGATTGACAGTGGCGGTTGTTGTTCCGTCGTATGTCTTATTGACGCCAGTGGCAGTCACGACCAACGTTCTTGCTGTGATGTTCGCCGATGCTGTTGGTGCGCCAGAGTAACTCAATGAATAATTTCCAGCAGAAGTTCCAGACAAACTCGCTGAAATGAGTGTGACGGACTTTGCTGTGCCCGCTGTCTTGGTGGTGTACTGAGCCACGGGTGAAGCAATGGCTAACTTGGCCGAGTTACCGACGTCACTTCCTGCGACATTCACCAAAGTCAGAAGAGCAGCATTTGCGATAGTGGCTGTGGTGTCTCCGTCATAGACCTTGGTGGAATTCACAGACAGTGTTCCGCCGATGGTGATTGTTCGGCGCGTGATATTTGCCGAGAGCGTTGGCAACGTCAGAGTGTAGTTACCCGCATCGGTTCCACTCAGGGAATATCCAGTTGTTGTGATCGAGATTGCTGTTCCGAATCCGGGCTGTGAAAAATCGTAAGACGGAGTTCCTGTCAGCGAGACAGAGTCGCTTCCTTGGATAGTGCTAAGCGTGGGTGATGCGGGTGTGGAGACGCTTGCTGCTGTTGTTGCGTCGTAGACCTTGTTGAATGCCGTGTAAGTACCAGTAATGGTCAGAGCTCGCTGCGCAATGGTTGCGGTGGTGGTTGCGGTGGTGTTCTGTGTGTAGTTACCGGCGTCGGTTCCTGAGATTGTGATGCCAGTTGCTGTGATTGTCTTGCCGACCGCTGCAGTTTTGCTTGCGTAGGTTGCAGTTCCAGAAACTGTGAAGAGGTCTCCGGACACTCGATCATCTGCGTATGTCACGGATGCAGATGTTGCAGCATCGTAGGTTTTTCCAGCTGAGGAGATTGTTACTACTAGTGCACGTTGAGTGATTGTTGCTGTCGTAGTGGCCGTGTTGTTCTGCGAGTAGTTCGCTGCATCTGTTCCGGACAATGCGACGTTGTTCGCTGTGATTGTCTTACCGACCGCTGCAGTTTTGCTTGCATAGGTTGCAGTTCCTGACACCGTAAACAAATCACCCGAGATGCGGTTGTCTGTGTAGGAGACGGTGGCTGTTGTGTTTCCATCGTAGGTTTTCCCAGCGCTGGTGATTCCAACAGTGAGTGAACGCACGGAGATTGTTGCAAAGACCGTAGCGGTGGAGTTGAAGGTGTAGTTGCCAGAATCGGGTCCAGTCACCGAGATGCTTGATGCAGTAATTGTTTTACTGGCGCCCGCTGTTTTGGTCGCATAAGTTGCGGTGCCCGAGATGGTGATGTTGTCACCCGAGATGCGGTTGTCTGTGTAGGTCACGGTGGCTGTTGTGGTTCCGTCATATGTTTTTCCACCGCCTGTGATGCCAACTGTCAGTGATCGTGCCGAGATATTGGCAGTTGTTGTAGCAGAGGTATTCGGTGTGTAGTTGGAGGCGTCTGTTCCAGACAGCGCGATACCTGTTGCGGTCACGGTCTTTGTATTGCCAATTGCTTTTGTGTCAAAAGTTGCAGTACCACTGACGGTGAACGCGTCTCCTGTCATGCGATCATCTGCATACGTGACGCTTGCTGTGTTGTTGCCGTCATATTGCTTGTTGGTTGCACTAATTGTGACCGCTAACGATTTAGCGGTGATGTTGGAAGTAGCCGTCGGCGCACCCGTTAATGACAAGCTGTAATTGAATCGCGCAGTACCAGCAAGAGATGCAGCAGTGATGGTAACGGTTTTGTTTGTGCCCACATTTTTGTTTGCATATTGAGCAGTCAGACCAGAGAGTGTGAGATTTGTAAGATCTGCTGAGACTGCGTTTTCGATGGTGAGGGCGTCGGCATTTGTGATTGTTACACTGGCAGTTTGGTCGTACGCACGAGTTGCAGGCACTTGCAATGTGCCACCAATGGTGACGGGTCGAGCGGTGATGTTTGCCGTCGTTGTTGCACTCGCGGGGAATGCATAGTTGCCCGCATCAGCACCATCGCCCGTGATGCCGGACAAGTTGATGGTGATTCCAGTGCCAATGCCTGTTTGTGTGAATTGAGACGTCGAAGCAGAAATTGTTCCAAGTGCATCACCCGAAATTCGTGTATCGCTGGCAACGGTAAACGCTGCAGTTGCAGTGCCGTCGTAGGTCTTGTTAGTGCCCGTGAATGTGATGCTGAGCGAGCGTTTTGTGATGTCGCCAGTGAGTGATGGTTGTGTGAGCGAATAGTTGGCTGCGTTGGTACCAGACAAACCGTACGAAACGCTAGGGGTCACAGCTATTTCGGTGCCAATCGATGCCTGCGCGTAGCTAAACGTGGGCGACCCAGAAATTGAGATTGTGTCTCCACTAACGACGCCGTTCAGTGTTGGTGTGCCAACTGCGGTTGCCGTTGTTGTGCGGTCGTAAGTCTTATTGAAGGTTGGCGGTGTAATCGTGACAGCTTGTTGAGAGATGTTGGCAGTAGCAGTGGGTGCGCCAGACAACGAGATGTAGTAATTGCCTGCTTGTGCACCGGTCAATGTGGACGAGGCCGAGAGACTGACTGTTTTTCCATTTCCAGCATTTGCATTTGCAAATGTGACAACCGGGACCAACTGCACATCGTCGCCATCCATGACGTCAATCAAGCCTGGTGTTAATGAATTAGTTGAAATTGTGGCCGACGTGGTTCGGTCGTATGTTTTGCTGTTGGCAGTAAAACTGCCACGAATGGAGAATGCACGCTGTTGCACGGTGATGGCAATCATGGTGTTCGTTGATTCGCCACTTTGAGCAGTCGCAACCACGTACATCTGGTAGTTGCCAGCATTCGGTCCATTGTTTAGTTGAATCAACGTGAGTGTTGCACCCGTATTCGATGTGTTTGAAAACACGGCGGACACATTGCTGGGCACTCCAGTTGTCGACCACACGATTGGTCCGGTTGCGCCCTCTAGATCCGCAGTGAGGTCAAATGATGTGTCATCCCAGATTCCGTAAGAGAGCACAACGTTCGTGTTCGTTTGGTTCGTGATGACCAGTGCATAAATAGCTGTTGCGCCTGCAACGGCAAAAATAAATGCTCCAAGTAGCACAACAGACAGTCGGGTGGACAGCGAGATGGCTCGACGAATGGCAAAACGTCCCTTAGAGATAGGTGTTTTTGACCCCACATAAAAAGGTTATAGAAAAAAAATCTAATTATCGGGTCGGTACGTCTGTATGACGGGGCTTGTCGAGAGAACTACAAGGCTGTCATTTCGAAGTGGAGACAAAGTCCGTCTCTGTGGTCGTAGTTTGGGACTCTTCGTATCACTGACGGCAAAAAACGCCGCAGGAAAGGCGCGCGCATTATGTTCACCGGAACCTTGCGCACCGTCGAGGCGAAGTATTCGAGAATGCTCAGCATCACCCATTCGCCCCCAGCTATGGCGGTGATCCACTGATTCAACTTCGCGGCGTTTCCACCCGAAGCAGCAGAGTTCACATGGACTGGCAAGATCGCACAACTTGGTACTGCAGTCATTGAATTTCTCGACCCATGCCCACGGTGCATCATGATTACTCGCAAGGTCAATGA
>Ga0207909_1000192_pt1 | contig 24282 bp, 21 predicted proteins | sample LakMenEpi05May10_FD_150672 | JGI IMG/M metagenome (GOLD analysis project Ga0207909, IMG submission 150672) | Freshwater microbial communities from Lake Mendota, WI - 05MAY2010 deep hole epilimnion (SPAdes) | ecosystem: Environmental > Aquatic > Freshwater > Lake > Epilimnion/Euphotic zone ...
GTAGAAGTCGGTACCTCTTCAACTATTTCCCTGGAAACAACTCCTCCACTTTCTTCTTCCTGAAAACGAAAATCCCTTCGAGTTGCTTTTTGATAAACAGGGCAACAGCGATATCACCTAAAAATCCAAGGGGTGCCTTGTAATGGATCAGATCGGTCATCATCACGCCACCTTCCACTTCCTCAAAATGATGCTGGTGGTGCCACATGGCATAAGGACCAAAGCGTTGCTCGTCTACAAAAAACTTTTTCGGAACAACATGGGTAATCTCGGTCATCCAAAACATAGGGATGCCAAGCACTGGCCTGACATTGTATGTCATCACCTGGCCGGGATACATTTCCTCCCCATAGAGTTCATTCGTGAACTTCAGGTTCAGGTATTCAGGAGTCATCACCGCCAAATTCTTGGGATGGGAAAAAAAATCCCATGCAGCGTCAAGAGAGATGGGGATGAACTGGGTTTTTTTGAGACAATAGACGGACATTATTGAGAGAGGTTTAGGGGTTTAGAGGTTTAAGGGTTTAAGGGGTTTGGAGTAATTAAAGAGCATCTGGGAAATTCTTAACAAACAAATAGATGATGTTGTTGTAACTTGACCAACTTAAAAATTCGTCCGTTATTAATACACGGATTAATTCATTATGGTTGGCATAAAACCAAAAATCCCCCCTAAACCTATAAACCCTTAAACCTCTCAACCCCTCAACCTCTACACCACTAAACCTTTAAACCCTCCATGACCACCTTCCTCTCAACCTACCAAAACGAATACACCAAACTGAATGCTGCTCAAAAAGAGGCGGTGGATACCATTGAAGGGCCAGTAATGGTGATAGCCGGGCCTGGAACGGGCAAGACCCAGATACTGGCCATCCGGATTGGGAAAATCCTGGTGGAAACGGACACACTTCCTCAGAATATTCTCTGCATGACCTATACCGACTCCGGGGCGGTGGCCATGAGAAAGCGTTTGTTGAAGATGATTGGCCCAGATGCTTACAAGGTCAACATCCATACCTATCATTCTTTCTGTAACCAGGTCATCCAGGATAACCTCGCGTATTTTGAAAAAAACAGCCTGGAACCCATCTCCGATCTGGAATCGATTGCCCTGCTCAGGGAACTGATCGACCAGTTTCCCAAAAACCATCCACTGAAACGGTACCGCAGTGATGTCTATTTTGAAACCAAGAACCTCCGCCAGCTGTTCAGCAGCATGAAACGGGAGGGATGGAGTGCAGACCTGATCTTGGATGCCATCCAAGAATACCTCAACGACCTTCCGACAAGGGATGAATATATATATAAAAGAAAAACGGGTCAGTTCAATGCCGGCGACCTGAAAATGGAGATTCTCAATGCTGAAAAGGACAGGATGGCCAAGCTGGAAGCGGCTGTCAAGGAATTTGAGAAGTTTCGAAAAATGATGCAGGACCACAAACGGTACGACTTTGATGACATGATCAACTGGGTCATTGATGTTTTCAAAAACAACCGTCAGATCCTTGCGCAATACCAGGAGCAGTTCCAATATGTGCTGGTGGATGAATACCAGGATACCAGCGGTACCCAGAACACCCTGGTTGAAATGTTGATCAGCTACTGGGATGAGCCGAACATTTTTGTTGTGGGAGATGATGACCAGTCCATCTTTCGCTTTCAGGGAGCGAACGTGGAGAATATGCTGGTTTTCATGAAGAAGTTTCAAAACATCAAAACCATCATGTTGACGGAAAACTACCGGTCAACACAGCCCATCCTGGATATTTCCAAAACCCTGATCGATAAAAACAACGAGCGACTGATTAGCCATGTACCAGGACTGAACAAGACACTTGTCACAGGAAAAGACACCCTCAAAAACAGTACAGATCTGCCCATTATCAAGGCATGGAGAAATGCCAGGGAGGAAATGATCGGCATCACCCATGAAATTGAAACCCTTGTCCACAGTGGCATTGAGCCGAAAAAGATTGCGGTCATTTACAAGGAAAACAAATACGGAGAAGAATTGGCTGAGTTCCTGAAATGCAGGAGCATCTTGTTTTACAGCAAACGCAACATCAATTTGTTGGATCTCCCACTGATCAAAAAAATCATCCGCCTCTTCGAATACCTTGATGCAGAAATGGATACGGCTTTCAGTGGAGACCAGATGCTGTTTGAAATCCTGCACTACGATTGGTTTGGCGTCCGCCCATTGGAAATTGCCAAACTCAGCATTGAAAACACCCAGCGTTTGTATAAAAAAGATGTGTCAGGATTCAGGAACATCATTGATATCAAGACCAACTCCATTGCAGGAAGCCTTTTCGAAAAAAACATTTCTGATGAACTGGCCAATACAGGAAAATTCATTGAGGGCCTTATCGGCATGATCAACAACATCACCCTTCAGCAATTGCTGGAAAGGCTCATTCGCGATTCGGGAATGCTGGGCGTGATCATGAAATCTTCAGACAACCACTGGCAGATGCAGGTGCTGACAGCCTTTTTTGACTTCCTTAAAAATGAAACAAAAAAAGATCCATCGCTGAACCTGAATAAATTGGTGAAGGTCATTCAGATGATGCGCAAAGAAGAAATTGCACTGCCCATTGTTCAGGTTGGGGGCAATGAAAAAGGCGTGAACCTCCTGACGGCCCATGGGTCAAAGGGGCTTGAGTTTGAATACGTGTTTTTTGCTGGATGCAATGCCTCCTTCTGGGAGAAGAAAAGGGCCAACAACAAAGGCTACAAATTACCGGACACCCTGTTCCAATCGCATGCAAACTCAAGTTCAGATGAGGAACTCAGGAGACTTTTTTATGTAGCCATCACAAGGGCAGAGCAATACCTCACCATTTCATATTCCAAACAAAAGGACGATGGCAAAGACCTTGAGGCATCCATGTTTTTAGAAGAAATCAAGGCTGTCCATTCGCTTCCGGAAGAACATCCGGTGCCTGAAGAATCGGTGATCACTGCTTTCAATTTGGTGAGGCTGCTTTCTTTGCAATCACCCGTGATTGAAAAAATGGATACAGACATCATTGACAAGGCATTGGATAAATTCGCCATGAATGTAACGGCCCTTAACAATTACCTGAATTGTCCGCTTCAGTTCTATTACAATAACCTGATCCGCATCCCATCTCCCAAAAATGAAACCCTTGAGTTTGGCTCTGGCGTTCACTTTGCGCTGGAATCCTTCTTCACTAAAATGAAAGAAGACCCCAACAACAAGTTCCCTCCAAAACAAGTGCTGATTGATGATTTTGTGCTTTACCTCTACAGACACAGGGAAAGTTTCACCAAAGAAGAATTTGATAGAAGGATGGAATATGGCCGTGAAATCCTGGACAAATACCACGATAAAAAAATCAATTCTTTCAACAAAATTGTAGCGGTTGAACGCAACATCAGGAATGTAATGGTGGATGGTGTTCCGCTCAAAGGAAAAATTGACAAAATGGAATTTGATGGCCACAAGGTCAATGTGGTGGATTATAAAACCGGAAATCCTGACAACGCAAAAGCGAAGCTTAAAAATCCGCAAAGCGATCCTCCTTATGGCGGTGATTACTGGCGCCAGGCTGTTTTTTACAAGTTGCTGATAGACAACAATGACCAGGGGAAATACCAGGTCATGAGCACAGAGTTTGACTTTGTAGAACCCAATGCCAAAAAGGAAATCAGCTCCATCCTGGTGCCCATCTCAAAGGACGATACTGATGCAGTGAGGGAACAGATTCAACTGGTATGGGAGAAAATCCAGGCCCGCGACTTCTATACCGGTTGCGGAAAGGAAGATTGCCACTGGTGCAATTTTGTCAAAACCAATAAACTTCAGGTAGGTTTCATTGAGGAAGAACAGGAGGTCCTTTTTGATTAACTTTGCCGGTGAACATGAAACTCATTTATTTCATCCTTATTGCTGTTGCCATTTCATCCTGTGGACAACAGGTTGCACCAACGGGTGGGCCCAGGGATTCCATTCCACCAAAACTTGTTGCCGCCATACCTGAATATGGTGCCAAAAACTTCAAGGGCAACAAGATTACCCTGGTTTTTGATGAGTACATCACGCTTGAAAACCCTTACGAAAAGCTAACCTATTCCCCCATTCCGAAAAGCAATCCCAATGCAGAAGGAAAGCTCAAGACCATCACCATCAAACTGAAAGATACCCTGGAGGAAAACACTACTTACAGGATAGATTTTGGGGAAGCCATCAAAGACATCAATGAAAACAATATCCTCAAGGATTTCTCCTATAGTTTTTCTACCGGGCCTTACCTTGATTCTGCTTTTTTCACCGGAAAAGTAATCATCGCTGCCACTGGAAAAGTAGACAGCACCTTGATTGCAGTCCTTCACCGAAGCATGGATGATTCAGCGGTTGCAAAGGAAAAGCCCCGTTATTATACCCGGCTCAAAGGAGATGGAAGTTTCCTTTTCAACAATCTTCGTCCTGGTCAGTACAACCTCTTCGCCATCAAGGATGCAGATGGTGGCAAAAAATATGACCAGTCCAGCGAGCTGATCGCCTTCATGAACAGCCCCATCAACATTGGCAAGGATACATCCACCGTCTTGTACGCTTTTGAAGAAGAACAGGAAGCCAAGCCTGCACCAAAATCAACTCCAAAACCTGCTGCAACCAATAAAAAGGGTGAAGACAAACGTTTGAGGTTCAACAACAACCTGGAAGGAGGAAGACAGGACCTGCTTTCAACCTTCATCCTGACCACAGAACATCCCCTGAAAAAACTGGATTCATCCAAAATTCGTTTCACCGACAAGGATTTCAAGGCCATCGCCGGTTTCAAATTAGACAAAGACAGCACAGGGAAACAACTGATCATACAACACCCATGGACAGAAAACACCGCATACAACCTGATCCTTGAAAAGGATTTTGCATCGGATACCATGGACAACAAATTCATGAAAACCGACACCATCGGCTTCACCTCAAAAAAAGAGTCGGATTATGGCAGCATCGACATCCGCATCGCCAATATCGACAGCAACCTGCATCCTATCCTGCTGCTCATGAAAGACAACAAAATCTTTCTTCAGCAACAGGCCAAACAGGAAAAATACAAGATCAAATTGTTCAACCCGGGGGAGTACCAGATCAGCATCCTTTTTGACATCAACAACAATGGCAAGTGGGATACTGGTAATTACTGGAAAAAACTGCAGCCAGAAAAAGTGGTGGCCAGAAAACAAACCCTGCAAATCAGGGCCAATTGGGACAATGAATTGAGAATTGATCTCAAAGACATTCAGTAATTTTGCAGATGCATTTATCCTCCAACCTTCTTGAAGCAGCTGTCAAAGAGTTTTCCCGCCTTCCGGGGATAGGAAAAAAAACTGCACTGCGGCTGGTGCTTCATTTGCTGAAACAGGAGGAGGCCGAGGTGGCGCAATTCAGCGAAACCATTGACCGGATGAGAAAAGAAATCAAGTTTTGCAAAACCTGTTTCAATATTTCAGACCTGGACCAGTGCCCCATTTGCAGCAATGCAGGCAGAAAAAAAGAAGTAATCTGCGTGGTGGAAAACATCAGGGATGTGATTGCCATTGAATCGACAGAGCAATACAACGGGCTTTACCATGTGCTGGGCGGCGTGATCTCGCCATTGGACGGCATCGGCCCCGACCAACTCACCATTTCCGCACTGTCTGAAAGAATTCCAAAGGAAAATACAAAGGAGATTGTATTTGCACTGAGCCCCACCATTCAGGGGGATACCACCATTTATTATATCCGCAAAAAGCTCAACAATCCTGAACTCCGCTTCACCACCATCGCCCGAGGCATTGCCTTTGGGGGTGAACTCGAATTTGCAGATGAAATGACATTGGCAAAAAGCATCCGCAACAGGTTGCCTGTAGACAGTTATATCCAATAAAAAGCTTGTCTATCTTGCCTTTGAGCCCTTAGCAGTTTTAACTACCTTTGCGACTCTACATTAAACATGAAAGATATTTCCACACTACTCAAAGAAAGGATCCTGGTCATCGATGGTGCCATGGGAACCATGATCCAAAGGCATAAGCTCACTGAGGCTGATTACAGGGGTTCAAGATTTGCCGATTGGGCTTCCGACCTCAAAGGCAACAATGACCTGCTCAGCATCACCCAACCGGAGATCATCAAGAACATCCACCTTCAGTACCTGGAGGCCGGCGCAGACATCATTGAGACCAATACCTTCAATGCCCAAGCGGTTTCAATGGCTGATTACAACATGAGCGACCTGTCTTATGAAATCAACCTGGCAGCCGCACAATGTGCCAGAAATGCTGTCAACGAATACAGGGCCAACCACCCTGAAACCAAGGATGCTGGCGGACCCTTTGTGGCTGGCGCCATTGGCCCCATGAACAAGACCCTTTCCCTTTCTCCGGATGTAAACAACCCGGGTTTCAGGAGCATCAGTTTTGATGAAGTGGCAGAGGCTTATTACGAACAGGTAAAAGCCCTGGTGGAAGGCGGTGTTGACCTTTTGTTGATTGAAACCATTTTTGATACCCTGAATGCCAAGGCCGCCATTTACGCGACCAAGAAATTCTTCAGAGACCATCAGCTGCAAGAACTTCCCTTGATGATCAGTGGAACCATCACGGATGCCTCCGGAAGAACACTCAGCGGTCAGACACTGGAAGCTTTCTATACCAGCATTGCGCATGCCAACCCACTGAGCGTGGGCCTCAACTGTGCACTGGGCGCCAACCAGATGCGTTCACACATCGAAGAACTTTCACAGATTGCCGCTTGTTATACTTCGGCCTATCCCAACGCAGGGCTTCCCAACGCCATGGGTGAATACGATGAGGAACCAGCCCAAACAGCACATTTCATTGAGGAATGGGCAGAAAAAGGATTTGTAAACATCGTTGGCGGATGCTGCGGAACAACACCAGACCATATCAAACATATTGCCGATCATGTGAGGAAGATAGCGCCGAGGGAGTTGCCGGTGGTTGAAGGGGTGTAGAGGTTTAGGGGGTTAAATCAAATAAAATTCAAATGGGAGAAAAAGTACATATCAAGCCTTACATGCGTTTGTCCGGACTGGAGCCTTTGGTGATCCGACCGGAGACGAATTTTGTCAATGTGGGCGAAAGGACCAATGTTACCGGCTCTAAGAAATTTGCCAGGCTGATCAGGGAAGAAAAATACGAGGAGGCGCTGAGCATTGCCAGGCAACAGGTGGAAAGCGGCGCACAGGTGCTGGATGTAAACATGGATGATGCCTTGCTGGATGGTGAAAAGGAAATGGTCATCTTTTTGAACCTGCTGCAAAGTGAGCCAGACATTGCCAGGATTCCGATCATGATTGACTCTTCGAAATTCTCAATCATTGAAGCCGGACTCAAATGCATCCAGGGTAAATGTGTGGTAAACTCCATCTCCCTCAAAGAAGGAGAAGAAAAATTCATTCAACAGGCCATCATTTGCAGAAGCTTTGGTGCAGCGGTCATCGTGATGGCCTTTGACGAACAAGGACAGGCCGATACGCTGGAAAAAAGAATCAAGATTGGTGAGCGTGCTTATGAGATCCTCACCAAAAAAGTAGGATTTCCTGCTTCGGATATCATTTTTGACCTCAATGTTTTTGCAGTAGCAACAGGCCTGGAAGAACACAACAATTATGGGGTTGACTTTATTGAGGCCACCCGGGTATTGAAACAAAAATATCCACTGGTCAAAATATCTGGCGGTGTCAGCAACCTTTCGTTTTCCTTCCGTGGTAACGACCATGTTCGTGAAGCCATGCACTCCGTATTCCTGTTTCATGCCATCAAGGCCGGCATGGACATGGGCATTGTGAATGCAGGACAGCTGGTGATTTATGACGAGATTGACCCTGTGCTCAGGAACCTCTGCGAAGATGTTATCCTCAACAGAAGCAATGATGACAACCAGGCAACAGAAAAACTGATTCAGTTTGCTGAGACCGTCAAGGCCAAAGGAAAGGTGCAGGAAAGGGACGAAGCCTGGCGCAACAACCCCGTTGAAGAACGCCTGAAACATGCGCTGATCAATGGTATTACAGAATACATTGATGCGGATACAGAAGAAGCAAGGCAACAATATCCCCGCCCATTGGATGTCATTGAAGGTCCCTTGATGGATGGAATGAACATTGTGGGAGACCTGTTTGGTGTTGGAAAAATGTTCCTGCCACAGGTGGTGAAAAGTGCCCGAGTCATGAAAAAAAGTGTGGCTGTTCTCACCCCCTTTATTGAGGCAGCCAAGCAAGAGGCCTCTGCTGCAGGGAAGATTTTACTGGCCACTGTAAAAGGTGATGTGCATGATATTGGAAAAAACATTGTGGGTGTTGTATTGGGTTGCAATGGCTACGATATCGTAGACCTTGGTGTGATGGTTGGGGCCGATAAAATCCTTGATGAGGCGGTTAAACACAATGCTGATATCATCGGATTGAGCGGATTGATTACACCTTCACTGGATGAAATGGTGCATGTGGCATCAGAGATGAAACGCCGAGGAATGAAACAGCCCCTGCTCATTGGTGGAGCTACAACATCTCGCATGCATACAGCACTCAAGATCGCACAACAGTACGACGGTGGTGTGGTGCATGTACTGGATGCATCGAGAAGTGTCTCTGTTGCAGGATCACTGCTCAATCAAAATAAAAAAGATTTTCTGGGCGCAATCGATGTGGAATACGACAAGCTGCGCATTGAATTTGCCAACAAGAAAAACAGCAAAGAGATGCTTTCTTATGAGGAAGCAGTAAAGCGAAAATTCACCATCAACTGGGATGAATCGACTTTCACTGCACCAAGTTTTACAGGCAAACAAGAAATCACCGGCATCAGCATTGAAACCCTGATTCCCTATATCGACTGGACGCCATTCTTCATTGCATGGGAGATGCATGGTAAATTCCCTGTGATCCTCAAAGATGCAATCATTGGACAAGAAGCATCCAAATTATACGATGATGCAAACGCCATGTTGCAACAGATTGTGGCAGGCAAATGGCTTGAACCAAAGGCCATCATTGGATTCTGGCCAGCCAACAGCAATGAGCGTGACAGCGTTACCTTGCTCAATGTTGAAACCCATGAAGAGGTAGAACTGCAATTCCTTCGCCAGCAAATGAAAAAGGCTGCCGACCAGCCCAATCTTTCATTGGCCGACTTTATTGCACCCGCATCAGCCTCCACACAGGACCATCTTGGTGCCTTTGCCGTTACCATCAAAGGAATTGAAGCGCACATCAAGCGCTTTGAATCAGAGCATGATGACTACAGCAAGATCATGCTCCAGGCATTGGCAGACAGGCTAGCAGAAGCGCTTGCAGAATACATCCACATGAAAGTGAGAACGGAATACTGGGGCTACGCGAAGGATGAACTGCTGTCCAACGATGACATGATCAAGGAAGTGTATACTGGCATCAGACCAGCTCCTGGCTATCCTGCATGCCCGGATCATACTGAGAAGAACAAGCTGTTTCAATTGCTTGATGCCACCCAACAGATTGGCATCACCCTTACAGAGTCTTTGGCCATGTTCCCTGCCTCTTCTGTTTGCGGGTGGTATTTTGCACACCCTCAAGCAAAATATTTTGGTGTAGGAAAAATCACCAAAGACCAGTTGCATGACTATGCAGCAAGAAAGGGAATGGAAACTGCAGACGCTGAAAAATGGTTAAGGCCAAGCCTTGATGCCTAAGTGAACAATTAAAAATAATCCATGCGAATCATATCCTACAATGTAAACGGGATAAGGGCTGCCATCAAAAAAGGTTTGATTGAATGGCTCAAAACCGATCCAGCAGACATCATTTGCCTGCAAGAAACAAAGGCTACCAAGGATGATGTTGACATGAAGGAAATCAATGACCTGGGCTACGAGGACTATTGGTTCAGTGCGAGCAGCAAAAAAGGATACAGCGGTGTAGCGGTGTTTACAAAAATAAAGCCAGACAAAGTGGTCACTGGCAATGGCCACACGCAAAGCGATGATGAAGGCCGTGTGATTCAACTGCATTTTGGAAAACTGCTATTGATCAATGCCTATTTCCCATCAGGCACTTCTAGCGATGAAAGACAAGCCTTCAAGATGGAATGGTTGAATGAGATGCTGCCCTACCTGAACGAAACAAAGAAAAAATTTGATGGTGTGATTCTTTGTGGTGATTACAATATTGCCCACAATTCCATTGATATCCATGATCCAAAGGGCAATAAAAACACAACAGGATTCCTGCCAGAAGAAAGGGCCTGGATGGATGATTTTTTTGCATCAGGATGGGTGGATGGCTTCAGAAAAATTCATCCTGAACCCCACAGGTATTCCTGGTGGAGCCAGCGATTTCCTAGTGTGAGGCTCAACAATAAAGGCTGGCGAATCGATTATATCAATGTTACAGAAAGCCTTAGTGCACGCATTGTTGATGCGGAGATTTTCCCGGATATCAAACACAGTGATCATTGCCCCGTTTATCTTGAACTATCAAAAAAATAAGATGTTGGTATACAATATTACTTATGCCGTCTCCCATGAAATACATGTAGCATGGATGACATGGATGAAAGGAATACATATTCCAAAAATCATGTCTACAGGGCTTTTCAGCAGTTTCAAGATACTGCGTTTGTTGGAAGTGGATGAACAGGAAGGACTGACTTTTGCAGTACAATTTCATGCCGAAACCGAGGAGCATTACCGCAGGTATATTGCGGAACATGCACCTGCATTGCGTTTGAATGCAACCCGCCAATGGGGCGACCAAGTAATGGGATTTCGCACTTTAATGGCAATTGTGCAATAAGTGTGGAAAAATAGATTATCTTTACAGGCTAAAATGCAGGTCAGTATTGGCTTTTAGCGGAAATAAGTGAAGAAAAAAAATTTTGTTAGAATCAAAAAGCCTATAAATTTGTCAGTATACAAATCAATTAAAAATTTAAGTCTATGAACAAAGCTGAATTGATCGCCAAGCTCGCTGATGATGCTGGTATCACCAAAACTCAGGCTAACGCTACACTTGATTCATTTGTTAGCGCAGTAACCAAAACCCTTAAAGGTGGTGGTAAAGTTACATTGGTAGGTTTCGGTACTTTCTCTGTAACCAAAAGGGCTGCACGCAATGGTCGTAACCCACAGACTGGTGCTGTGATCAAGATCAAGGCAAAGAAGGTTGCCAAGTTCAAAGCTGGTAAAGAACTTTCTGCAAAGATCTAACCGCTTAAAAAAAATTAAAAAAGCAAGACGCTTGCGTGTCTTGCTTTTTTTTTCACTTTAAAATTTTAAAAACAAATACAATGGGAAGAGGCGACAAAAAAACAAGGAAAGGAAAGATATTCAAAGGTTCTTTCGGTAAATCAAGACCAGCCAAAACAGGCAAGAAAGCTGTTGCTCGCAAGGCTTAATCGTTATCCGTTATCAGTTGTGGGTTGTGGTTTCATTATGCACAGTTCATCAACTGATAACTGACAACTGATCTTATCAGGGAGCCAATCTTTGAATTGTCCAGGCTCCATTCAGATGGCTGTATTTTATTCTATCATGCAGCCTATTGCTACGGCCCTGCCAAAATTCAATGGTATCTGCTACAACCCTGTATCCGCCCCAATGCGATGGACGGGGAACTTCTCCTGAAGCATACTGCTCAAGCAAAGCTGCTGCATTTTTATCAAGGATTTCCCTGCCTTCAATAACCTTGCTTTGTGGAGAGGCCCATGCGCCCAACTTGCTTCCCAATGGCCTGCTATTGTAGTATTCATCACTCTCTTCGGGAGACACCCGCTCACATCTTCCCTCTATACGGACCTGTCTTTCCAATTCTTTCCAAAAAAATACCAGTGAAGCAAAAGGATAAGCATCAAGCTGTTGCCCCTTATTACTTTCATAATTGGTATAAAAAACAAAGCCCTTTTCATCAAACCCTTTGAGCAAAACGATTCTCGCAGATGGCCTTCCTGCTGCAGTAATGGTAGACAGGGTCATGGCATTGACTTCATCAATGTCAGATGCCAAAGCCTCATCCCACCATTGGCTGAATTGCGCAACAGGAGTGGCATGCACGTCTGATTCAGATAGTGATCGAAGCTGGTAGTCTTTGCGGATGGAGGAGATGGACATGAGGGTTAGGGGGTTAGGGGTTTAGAGGTGGAGAGGTTTAATGGTTGAGAGGTTTAGGGGTTTAAAGGTTGAGGGGTGTAGAAGCTAAGATGATAAGTTAGAATTGAAAAGAGTTGGATAGAGTAGAAAAATGAAATTGAGGTAGGGGAGAATTACAGTCCAGGAATTTATAAAACCATTGCCTTCAAAATCTATCAACCCCTAAACCTCTCAACCCTTAAACCATCACTTAACCAACGTCCCTATCTGCTCGCCGGTCACCAATTTTTTCAAATTGCCTTCCTGGTTGATGTCAAACACAATGATGGGAAGATTGTTTTCCATACAAAGGGTGAAGGCCGTCATGTCCATGATCTTCAGGTTCTTGTCGATACACTCTTTGTAGGAGATGGAGTCATATTTTGTTGCAGTTGGATCCTTTTCGGGATCGGCTGTATAGATGCCATTGACGCGGGTTCCCTTGATGATGACATCTGCACCAATCTCAACAGCACGCAGTGAACCAGCGGTATCAGTGGTGAAATAAGGGTTTCCCGTACCGCCACCGAAGATCACGATCCTGTTTTTTTCGAGGTGCCTGATGGCCCTTCTCCTGATATAGGGCTCTGCTACCTGTTCCATCTTGATAGCAGTAAGCAGACGGGTGTACATGCCTTGTTTCTCCAGCATGGCTTGAATCGCCATGCCATTGATGACCGTGGCCAACATGCCCATGTAATCGCCATGGGCGCGCTCAATGCCGGTTTCAGATTCATTCATGCCCCGGTAGATGTTGCCACCACCAATAACGATGGCCACTTCAACACCAAGATCCACAACACTTTTTATTTCTTTGGCGTAGCGGTTGATCATGGTAGGATCAATACCAAATCCGTTGTCTCCCACGAGGGACTCACCGGACAATTTCAGCAGTATTCTTTTGTATATGGGTTGCATGGTGCAAAGATACAAAAAGGGCCTTCATGATGAAGGCCCTTTTCTATATTCGATTGTCGATTGAGTTAACCGAGTGCAACACGCTTGAAGGAAACAACCTTCAGGTCAGCTCCCTTAGACTTCAGGTAATCTCCGACAGACATGCCGCCATCCTTTACAAAAGCCTGGGCCAGCAAGGTGCTTTCCTTGTAGAAGGAATTTAGCTTTCCCTCAGCGATCTTGGAGATCATCTCTTCGGGTTTTCCTGCCATTTTAGGGTCATTCTTGATCAACTCAAGGATAACGCCTTTTTCCCTTTCAATCACTTCAGCAGAAACTGAAGATGAGTCGATGGCTACTGGATTCATGGCAGCAATCTGCATGGCAATGTCCTTGCCTACTTCAGCTTGCGCTTCATTCAAACCAACCAATACACCCATCCTGTTTGCACCGTGGATATATGATGATACGAACTCAGCATCAATACGCTCAAACTTGGAAACACCAATCTTCTCACCAATGCTGGCAAGTTTGTCATTCACCAAGTCAGCGATCTTGGCGCCATTGATTTCCTGTGCATTCAACTCTTCAGCTGAATTCACATTGTTGGCAATGGCAGCATCCATGATGCTTTGGGCGAATGCGATGAAATCATCGTTTTTGCTAACGAAGTCTGTTTCGCAGCTCAGGCACAAAGTGATACCGGTCTTGTTGTCTGCAGTTGTTTTGGCAAGTACAACACCTTCCTTCGCATCACGGTCTCCCCTGAGTGCAGCAACTTTCTGGCCTTTTTTCCTCAACCAGTCAATCGCAGCTTCAATGTCTCCATTGTTTTCAGTGAGTGCCTTGCGACAATCCATCATGCCTGCACCCGTCATTTGACGCAGCTTGTTGATTTCAGCTGCCGTTATTGTTACTTCTGACATATTTATCCTCCGGTCTTGAAACCATTGCTGATTCAAGACACGATATTTAAGTTAATATATGGTTTAATTACTTTTTCTGGGCTGGCCTTCTTCCGCCACCGCCTGCTGCAGGAACCCTGCGCTTCGGTGCACCAGGTTTGCCCCTTCTGCCACCATCTGCATCGCCTTCCTCATCTACTGAGAACTTCAATGCATTGTCGCCTGAATCTTCACCCTCTTCTCCATCGTCTGACTTCTCAGCCTGACGCTCAGCCAATCCTTCAGCAATGGCTGCAGTGATGTAGTTGGTGATGATGGCGATGGATTTGGTTGCATCGTCATTGGATGGTACAGGGAAGTCAACCTTGTTAGGATCACAATTGGTATCAACCATCCCGAAGGTAGTGATGCCCAAACGCTTGGCTTCTGCCATGGCAATATGCTCATGACCGATGTCAATGATGAACAAAGCAGCAGGTACACGACCCAATTGTGCGATACCGCCCAATACTTTCTCCATCTTATCCCTGTCGCGAGACAGTTGAAGGCGCTCTTTCTTGGTGATGTTATCGAAGCTGCCATCAGCAAGCATTTTTTCAATGCTCTGCATTTTCTTGACCGACTTGCGAACGGTGTTGAAGTTGGTCAACATGCCACCCAACCAGCGCTCAGTAACAAAAGGCATGTTCACCTTCTGTGCACACTCGGTAACGATTTCCTTGGCTTGCTTCTTGGTTCCAACAAACATGATCTTTTTACCACTTTTGGCGATGTTCTTGAGGGCAAGGGCAGTTTCCTGCAAGCACTCAACAGTCTTGTTCAGATCAATGATATGGATGCCTTTTTTCTCTGCATAGATGTAAGGCAACATCTTAGGATTCCACTTCTTACGGAGGTGACCGAAGTGAACACCTGCTTCAAGGAGTTGCTGCTGCAGTGTAGTATTATTTTCCATTGTATAATGTATGTTTTTGATTCTAGATTGGTGATCCTGTTAACGCTTGCTGAACTGGTAGCTTCTACGTGCTTTCTTCTTACCGAATTTCTTCCTTTCAACACCCCTTGGATCCCTTCTCAACAAACCTGCAGCTTTCAAGGCAGGCCTGAATTCAGGATTCAAAGCGATGAGCGCACGGGAGATACCCAATTTAGAAGCTTCAGCCTGGCCTTTTTTACCACCACCTGTAGCATTGATCTTGATATCATACTTTCCGGCACCTTCTACAACAGTGATAGGAAGTTCAACCTGGTTCTGAAGATAGATCTGAGGAAAATATGCCTTGTAATCAAGGTCGTTTACGATGATGTTACCATCCCCCTTGCTGAGGAATACCCTGGTAACAGCTTCCTTTCTACGACCAAGTCCGTTTTTTTGTTTTTCCATTATTCTTTATTTGAAATCGTTTTGTAATTAGAATTTGAAAGGAGTTGGTTGTTGTGCAGTGTGCGGATGCTCTCCACCAGCGTAAACGAACAACTTCTTGTACATTTGGCGACCAAGCCTGTTCTTGGGAAGCATCCCTTTCACAGCCCTTTCAACGATCTGCTCAGGACGACGCTTGATCAAATCCTTGGCGATCTCAATCTTCTGTCCACCAGGATAGCCAGTAACGTGCTGGTATTCCTTGTCTTGGAATTTGTTTCCGGTGAAAACGACTTTCTCTGCATTGATTACGATAACGAAGTCTCCGCAATCAACGTGGGGCGAATAATACGCTTTGTTCTTTCCGCGCAATACTGAAGCAATCTTGCTACAGATTCGTCCCACAGTTTGATTGGTCCCGTCAACAACGTGCCATTTACGTTGCACGGAAGCTGCATTTGCATGCTTTGTGGTGAAATGTAATTTACTCATGTGTACAATTTTTCGGATTTACATCCGGGTTTAAAAATTTGTCCCCGCCATCCCGGGAAACACCCCCTCTTTCGAAAGGGAGCGCAAAGTTAGCAGAAAGAAGGTTGAAAAACGAACAAAAAAGGATGTTTTTTCAAATACACCCTTGTAATCAATTGATTTTCAATAAAAAATTAGCTTGTATTTTTTATGTCTATGGCAAAAAGCAGATAAAATAAGGATGCAGGACTGGTCGATGCTCAGAATTGAAGGCCTACAAATGATTTGCGCTTGATCTGCTCGTAGGCCTTTCTGTCAAAAGAATACAACTTGCCGGGGCGGTGTCGCACCATTTTTTCCATCTCTTTTTCATCTTTCAACAGGCCTGTTATAAACAATTTTTTTCTGAAATTCCTCCTGTCAAATGCTACACCCAGGATTTGCTCAAACAATTGCTGGAGGTCGCGAAGCGAGAACTTCTCTTCGAGGAGATTGAAAATGATGGGTTCTTCCTGGATCTTCCTTTGCAGGGCGGCAACACAAGTATCCAGGATCATCTGGTGATCGAAGGCCATTGTCTTGATCTCTGAGACTGCATGCCAATGCAAAGCATTGCCCAGGGTTTTGAGCTGGTGATCCCTGACATTGACCAGGGCCAGGTAGGCTGTGGTGATTACCCTTCCCGCAGGATGGCGGCTCACAGCACCGAAAGTTTTTACCTGTTCAAGAAACATCCCTGTCAGCCCCGTCCTTTCCCGCAATACCCTGTAAGAGGCTTCATCCAGGTCTTCATCTGGCCTGACCAGATCACCCAACAAGGACCATTGGCCTTTGTAGGCAGGCAGGTCGCTCTCAATCAGCAATACCTTCAGCACACCTTGGTCATAACCAAATATTACACAGTCTACTGATATCGCAAACTGGAAGGAAGGCATCAGTGCAATGGGCGTGGTATTGATGTTGGGCTTTTTTGCCTCTTTCATGTTGGGTTATTGATTGGGGTGTGATGACAAAAATAATTTCTATTGGAAGGAACAAAAAAATATATTTCAGCAGAGATTCCTTTTAACTTAGCCCATCCGATGACAAGCAACAACGAAAATACCCGGTTTTACCAAGACAAAAGCAAGGAACTGGAAGCACATGCAACCGATCAGGCCTATTTAACAGCAAACATCAGCCTGCTCAGGGATGTGATTCGGTTTCATGAGAACCGCTATTATGTGATGAATGACCCATTGGTCTCCGACGCTGAATTTGACCTGCTCTACAAGGCACTTGAAAAGACTGAGGCAGCCAATCCCCAGCTGATTACCACAGACTCTCCTACACAGCGGGTTGGCCCGGGCATGACCAAACAGTTCAAGACGGTCCAGCACCTTGTGCCGATGTTGTCGTTGGAAAATTCTTATGACGCTGCAGATTTATTGGAGTGGGACCGCAAAGCAAGAGAACTCTCAGGATTGGAACAGCTTGCCTACTGTGTTGAGCCCAAGTTTGATGGTGCCAGCATTTCGCTGGTATACGAAAACGACATGTTCGCGCGTGGAGCCACCCGCGGAGATGGTGTGGAAGGTGAAGACATTACCCTCAACCTCAAGCAAATCAAGTCCATTCCGCTCTCTGTTGCCTTTTCAAGATACGGTATCCAGCAGGCAGAGATTCGCGGAGAGGTCTTGATCAACAAGCAAAACTTTCAACAATTCAACGAGCAACTGCTCGAACAAAACCTTCCTCCGCTGGCCAATCCACGCAATGCTGCCTCTGGCTCACTGCGCTTGAAGGATGCCCGCATGGTGGGCAAAAGAAACCTGGAAGCCTTCATTTACCATATTGCCTACCTCAATTTTACAACAGAGCACAAAGAGATACCCTCCCATTCCCAAAGCCTTGAAATGCTGTGGGAGCTTGGCTTCCGGAGTCCTGTACATGAAAAAAAAGTTTTCAATGGCATCCAGGGCGTGATTGATTTTTGCAAAGACTTTGAAGCAAAAAGGGATGAACTTCCTTACGAAATAGATGGACTGGTGATCAAGGTCAATGAATTGGCCCTGCAGGAAAAACTGGGCATGACCACCCATCACCCCAGATGGGCCATCGCCTTTAAATTCAAGGCAAGGCAATCTACCAGCAAACTCTTGCAGGTGGAGTACCAGGTGGGTAGAACCGGCAGTGTAACGCCTGTTGCCAAGATTCAGCCCGTGCCGATTGGTGGCGTTACCGTTGCCTCCATCTCTTTGCACAACCAGGATTTCATCCGGGAAAAAGACATCCGTATCGGTGACACCCTGCTGGTTGAACGCGCCGGTGATGTCATTCCTTATATTGTAAAATCTTTCCCCGAACTCAGGGATGGCAGTGAAACAGAGATTGTTTTCCCTTCTGCCTGCCCGGTCTGCAACACAGCCCTGGTCAAAACAGAAGACGAAGCGGTTTGGCGATGCCCTAACGATGGCTGTGATGCACAAGTAGTGGAAAGGATGATCCATTTTACCAGCAAAGATGCCATGGACATCAGAGGACTGGGAGATGCCATCATCCGAAAGTTTCATGAACTGGGCTGGTTGAAAGACATTCCATCGATATACAACCTGCCACTGGATGAGCTGCGGAAGATGGAAGGTTTTGGCGCAAAATCAGTGACCAACATCAGCGAAGCGATCGAGAAATCAAAGTCACAACCCCTGTACCGCCTGATCAATGCCCTGGGCATTCGGTATGTGGGGGAAACAACGGCCAAAACCCTTGCCCAGGCGGTATCCCATTTGCTGGACCTGGCAACAATGGACAAGGAATCGCTCCAAAAAATTGACGATGTTGGTGTGAAAGTGGCAGATAGCATTCAACAATACTTCAGCAACCCCAGCAATGTTGACATGCTGAAAAAATTGGAAGCTGCAGGCTTGCAATTGCAAAGTGTTCATCAGCCCCCGGTTGATGGCAACTTAAAAGGAAAGAGCTTCCTCTTCACCGGCACATTGTATAAAATGAAGCGTTCTGAAGCGGAAGCCCTTGTGGAAGCCAACGGGGGAAAAATACTTTCCGGCGTTAGTTCGAAACTTGATTACCTGATCGTTGGAGAAGATGCAGGATCCAAGCTGGAAAAAGCAAAGAAGATCGCCTCCATCCAGATCCTGGATGAAGACGGCTTCATCAAATTAATTCACTAGCCAGGAGATACTCTGCAATCTGCACTGCATTGGTTGCAGCACCCTTGCGGAGGTTATCGCTCACGATCCACATGTTGAGGGTCTTGGGCTGGGTTTCATCGCGGCGAATCCTTCCAACAAAAACCTCATCTTTTTCATGCGCATCCATGGGCATGGGATATTGCTGGGTTGCAGGATCATCTACCACAATGATGCCTGGTGCATCTGCCAGAATACGCTTCACCTCATCCAAGTCAAACTCCTCTTCAAACTCAATATTCACGCTCTCACTGTGTCCGCCCATCACGGGAATCCTTACGGTGGTTGAGGTTACGCGGATGCTGTCGTCGCGCATGATTTTTTTGGTTTCCAACACCATTTTCATTTCTTCCTTGGTGTATCCATTGTCAAGGAAAACATCAATCTGTGGAATGACATTGAGATCGATGGGATACTTATACGCCATCTCTCCTTCGATGCCATTGCGCTCGTTCATCAACTGTGTAACAGCTTTCACGCCAGTACCGGTTACACTCTGGTAAGTGCTCACCACGATGCGTTTGCTTTTGTATTTTTTGTGCAAGGGTGCAAGGGCCACCACCATTTGAATGGTAGAGCAGTTGGGGTTGGCAATGATCTTGTCTTCTGCGGTCAAGGCATCTGCATTGATTTCAGGAACCACCAGTTTTTTGGTAGGGTCCATGCGCCAGGCAGAAGAATTGTCGATGACCGTAATGCCGGCAGCAGCAAAAGCTGGAGCCCATGCTGTAGAGGTTCCACCACCTGCTGAGAAAAGTGCAACAGCCGGTTTAAGGTCGATAGCGGTCTGCATGCCAACCACTTTATACTGTTTACCTTTGAACGTCACTTCTTTGCCTACAGATCTTTCTGAAGCCACTGGAATGAGTTCGGTAACAGGGAAGTCTCTCTCTTCAAGGACCTGTAACATTTTTGTGCCCACCAAGCCGGTTGCACCAACTACTGCAACTTTCATATTGTCTAGTTTTTCCCTTTCGGGTTTGGTTAAAAAAAAGCCTCCCAAATCTGGAAGGCTGTTACATATTTGATACACACAAACGGAACTAACCTTCCCTACGGGACTGTTTATTGTTCTTTTTTATGTGTTTATTTTGGTTCATGTTGCGGGGGCAAAGCTAATAACGAAAGATTTTTCTGCCAAATAAATGTTGTTTTCACCTTTTTAGGGGCTGCGGTTGAAGATATTTTTGTTGGATGAAATGGAGGTGGATGATTTTTTTTGGGATGATGCTTGGCAACGCCTGCCATGCACAAATAGAGCGGTATGCAGTAGTGATCAATGAAATCATGGCCGATCCTTCGCCGGTCATTGGCCTTCCCAATGCAGAATACATCGAACTCAGGAACAATTCATCCTCAACCATCAACCTGTTCAAATGGCGCATTGACAATGGCACTACAACGGCCACAGTAGCGGTCAATTATTTGCTTGCCCCAGACAGCCTGGTGATCCTCTGCTCAAAAGCACAGGCAGTTTTTTTCAATGCACCTTCAAAAACCCTGGGGTTGACTTCCTTTCCTGCATTGACCAATGATGGCGACCAGATAACCCTTACTGCACCAGATGGAAAGACCATCCATGCTGTGTCTTATGACATCAACAGTTATGGAAATATCATACAATCAGCTGGTGGATGGTCGCTTGAAATGATCGATCCGCGCATACCCTGCAATGGGAACAACTGGCGGGCAAGCATCAACAATAAAGGCGGAACACCAGGAACAGAAAACAGTATCTACAAGAAATTTTCAGTTGATGAGGTGCTGCAAGCCCTGCAATGCACGGCCATCAACGAAAAGCTTTTGTTGCTGACGCTGAACCATGGGGCAGACAGTTTATCTCTTTCTATTGCTTCGCATTACCAACTGGCAGGATGGAGCAATGCGGTTATGGGTGCAAGGGCCGTTCCTCCGCTGTTCAACAGCATTGAAATTTTGCTGCAACAAGCCCTGGACAAAAACCGGATATATCTCTTGAAAGCAGCTCCCCTCAAGGGTTGCAACAGCAACAAACTTGACAGCCTTGAGATCAGGACCGGACTGCCAAAAGCACCTGAAACGGGAGACCTCGTCATCAATGAGGTCTTGTTTGATCCACCAACTGGTGGCTCTGATTTCATTGAGCTCCATAATCCCTCAAACGTGCTGATCAATGTCAGGGATTTGATGATTGGCACAAGAAATGCAGGCGGTGCTATTGGCAATGCAGTGATGGTGTCTGACAAAGACCATCATCTTTTTCCAGGAGATTTTCTTGTACTGTCTGCAGATACTGGTTTTGTGAAGCGGCAATGGCCCAAAAGCATCAGGCAAAAAATGATACGCGTAAAGTCTTTGCCCAGTTTACCCGATGACATGGGGAATTGCCTGGTGATGAACAAACAGGGAAAGGTGATTGATGAGCTCAGCTATACGGATGAAATGCACTATCCGCTGTTGCCTGTAAAAACAGCTGTTTCCTTGGAAAGGGTTGATCCCAGGTCTCCTTCATCTGCCACGGGCAATTGGCATTCTGCGTCATCTGATGCCAATCATGCCACACCGGGTATGGCCAATTCCCAGTTCAGGAATTTGGATACCACTGACAACACCAACATCAGGCTGTTCCCGGCCTTGATCAGCCCAGACAATGATGGCCTGGATGATTTGCTCAACATCCAATACCAGTTCAGGGAAACGGGAAACCTTCTTTCTGCCTATGTTTTCAACCAAAATGGCCAACTGGTTGCAAAGATCATTGACAACAGGCTCTGTGGAACAGCAGGCAGTTTCAGCTGGAATGGATTTGATGCAAAAAACAATAGACTCCCGGAGGGAGTCTATGTTGTATTGATTGAAACATTCAATTTAACGGGTAAAACACAGCGGCTTAAGAAAGTCATTGGCATCCGCTTCTGACCGCAATGGATCAGATGATGTTGATGTCAAAATTCACCAGGTCTACAAACTGCCTGATCCTGGCATTGATGTCCTCTTTGGTGATTTCTCTCATGCGGGTTGTTCCAAATTTTTCAACACAAAATGAGGCCATGGCGGAGCCAATGATGATGGCCGTTTTCATGTTTTCAAAAGAGATGTCTTTGGTTCTGGCGATATGGCCTACGAAGCCGCCTGCGAATGTATCGCCCGCTCCGGTTGGATCAAAAACCTCTTCCAAAGGAAGGGCTGGCGCAAAGAACACCTGGTCTTCGTGGAAAAGCAATGCGCCATGTTCACCTTTTTTTACCACCAGGTATTTGGGGCCCATGGCAAGGATTTCCTTTGCTGCCTTGACCAATGAATATTGTGCACTCAATTGCCTTGCTTCACTGTCGTTAACCATCAACACATCAACATCCTTCAACAACAATTCAAGATCATCCATGGCAGTTTCCATCCAGAAATTCATGGTGTCCATGATCACCAGCTTGGGCTTGGTCTTCATTTGCTTCAACACACTGTGCTGTACAGCCGGAACGCCATTGCCCAACATCACAAACTCACAATCCTGGTAACTGTCTGGCACGACAGGCGTAAAATTGGCCAATACATTCAACTGTGTATCCAGCGTATCACGCTCGTTCATGTCCATGTGGTAACGGCCAGACCAGAAGAATGATTTCTCGTCTTTTTTGATTTGCACCCCTTCAAGTTCAACACCAATGCTGGCCAGGTGATCCAGTTCTTCCTGTGGAAAATCACCACCCACAACAGAAATCTGCTTGATGGGTGTTACAAAATTGGCAGCACTCAGGGCGATATAGGTTGCCGCTCCACCAATGATGCGGTCACTTTTTCCAAAAGGCGTTTCTATGGCATCAAAGGCCATGGTTCCGACAACAAGCAATGACATAAGCGTTCAGTTTTGTGCGGCAAAGATAAGCATCAATCGTGAACTCCACGACCCCGCCGAGACCGATTCACTTCGTTGACCACCCCGCCGAGACCGATTCACTTCGTTGACCACCCCGCCTGGCCAGGAGGGGAGTTTTAAGTAACCCTGTTTAGCGCTAGTCATAAACTACTTGTTAATAGCGCAACACGTTAGACAATTCCAACTGTGTTCAAAATTCTTCAGTAAATTCATTCAAAATTAGGGAACATGAAAAAGCTTTTCTGTCTGTCTTTGCTCTTCATCAGTCTGTTTTCAATGGCACAGGAGTCTGCCTCCTACAAGCTTCCTCCAAAAGAGATTGCTGATTTGCTGCTGGCAAAACCAACGCCTGCTGTATCCATCGACCATCTGGGCGAATGGATGCTGATCATGGAAAGGGAGTCCTATCCTACCGTTGAAGAGCTTGGACAACCAGAGCTGCGCGTGGCTGGTCTTCGCCTGAATCCCAATAACTATTCTCCCAGCAGACAGAATTTCATCAACAACCTCAAACTCAAACATATTGCAGACGGAAAAGAGTATACCATCGCTGGGATTCCCGCAGGGGCATTGATCAGCAATACAGAATGGAGCCCTTCTGAGAAAAAGATTTCCTTCACCAATACTACTGCGGGCAAGGTCGATTTGTATGTGATTGACATTGTAAAAAAGACAGCAGTCAAAATCAACAAGATGGCATTGGTCAGCACAATCGGACCCGTATCCCAATGGGTAGACGACAATACCATCCTCTATACAGCAGCCACCAAGCCTGCTGCCATGCTTCCCAAAAAACCGATCACTCCAGTAGGGCCTTCCATCCAGGAGAACCTGGGTAAAGCAGCGCCCAGCCGCACTTACCAAGACCTGATCAAATCGGTGTACGATGAAACTGTATTTGCTTTCATGACCACAGCACAGCTGATCAAGAATACCAATGGCATAGAAACCAAGCTTTCCACCCCTGCCATTTATACCTCGTTTACGATCAGCCCAGACAACAAGTATATCCTTACAGAAACCATCCAGGCTCCATATTCTTACCTCGTTACAGCTTACTCTTTTGCTTCCACCATGGCCATCATAGACATGAGCGGTAAGATGGTGAAAACACTTGCCAAGCTGCCTTCGGGTGAAACAACCCCCAGCGGCTATGACAATGTACTGCCTTCGCCCAGAAGCTATGCATGGCGCGCTGATGAGCCTTCGACCATCACATGGTGTGAGCCCCTTGACAGCGGACTGATCAAAAAAAACATGGAATTCCATGATGCGTTGTATGCCCTCAAATCGCCTTTTACAAGCACTGCATCCCTGTTGGCCAAGACCAAGATGCGGTTCAGGAACATTGTCTGGGGCAATGAGCATTTTGCTTGGGTGAACGAAGGCTTGACCGGAAAACAAATCCAGAAAGCAAACAAGCTTGACCCGGCAACAGGCGCGATGGAAACCCTGTTTGA
>Ga0207909_1000194_pt1 | contig 23566 bp, 56 predicted proteins | sample LakMenEpi05May10_FD_150672 | JGI IMG/M metagenome (GOLD analysis project Ga0207909, IMG submission 150672) | Freshwater microbial communities from Lake Mendota, WI - 05MAY2010 deep hole epilimnion (SPAdes) | ecosystem: Environmental > Aquatic > Freshwater > Lake > Epilimnion/Euphotic zone ...
AGGTTACGATGCTAAAGCGACTCGCCAGATTATTCGTCTCCGTAAAAAGGAAGCGCATATTCGGCAAGAAGAAGATATGATTCTAGAGACATATCGTACCGCGATTGGTCTCTAACGTTTAGGAGAGGTGGCAGAGTGGTCGATTGCTCTAGTCTTGAAAACTAGCGTACTGCAAGGTACCGTGGGTTCGAATCCCACCCTCTCCGCCAGTTGGCCCCTTCGTCTAGCGGTCTAGGACATCGCCCTTTCACGGCGAAGATCACGGGTTCGAATCCCGTAGGGGTCACCAAAAAATAATTTGATAAAATGCAAAATAGGGGCTTGACTTTTTCTTAAATCTGGGGTATACTGTGTGTATAGTTTGAAAGGAAATTGTTATGGAAGTTTTTGCATTACTAGGTGAGTTCGATATGGCAGGTTCTGTGCTCCTTGGCGTGTATGCGTCGGAAGATGAAGCACGGAATGCCCATGGTGTGTATACTCGTGACGGTGATCGGTTCATCGATTATTATTACATCGTGCGTCAAGTAGTTGGCGCTCATGTGAATCCGGATTTCGAGCATCGAATCTACATCTAGACGAGTAGCTCAATGGTTAGAGCCGACCGCTCATAACGGTTTGGTTGGGGGTTCGAGTCCCTCCTCGTCTACCAGTTTATGGACCCTTAGCTCAGTCGGTAGAGCATCGGACTCTTAATCCGCAGGTCGTTGGTTCGAATCCAACAGGGTCTACCAGTTTCGGACACTTAGCTCAGTAGGTAGAGCAACGGGCTTTTAACCTGTAGGTCCTGGGTTCGAACCCCAGAGTGTCCACCAAATTATAGGAGAGGTGGGTGAGAGGTCTAAACCAACTCACTGCTAACGAGTCGAAGGTAAAACTTCCGAGGGTTCGAATCCCTCCCTCTCCGCCAGTTTACGGTGGTTGTAGCTCAGTTGGTTAGAGCGTCGGCTTGTGGTGCCGAATGTCGCGGGTTCGAGTCCCGTCTTCCACCCCATGGGGTCGTAGTCCAAAGGCAGAGACAGGGGACTTAAAATCCCTCCAGTGTGGGTTCGAGTCCCACCGACCCTACCAGTTTACGCGAATATAGCTCAGATGGTAGAGCATTCCCCTGATAAGGGAAAGGTCACAGGTTCAATTCCTGTTATTCGCACCATGCCAGCAGGATAAGTGTCCGACCGACTCTCATAAGGTTGGTTTGGTAGGAGCGTTACCTACTGCTGGTACCACGTGACGGTGGCAGAGTGGTCCAATGCACAGGTCTGCAAAACCTGAAAACCGTGGGTTCAAATCCCACCCGTCACTCCATTTTTTAAGGAATATATAATATGACAGATGTTATTGCAGTTGATAAGTATCGCCTCTTTATTGAACGTATTGAGACTATCGAAGCCGAACTTGATGCGAAGAAGGCAGATCGCAAGGAAGTCTACTCTGAGTTGAAGGGTGAAGGTTACGACACCAAGGCAACTCGCCAGATTATTCGTCTCCGTAAGAAGGAAGCGCATATTCGGCAGGAAGAAGATATGATTCTTGAAACATACCGCACTGCCATTGGTCTATAATTTATGGCCCCGTCGTCTACTGGCTAGGACACGTCACTTTCACTGACGAGAAGGCGGATCGAAACCGCTCGGGGCTACCATTAGGAATGACATGGATATACTAGTCGCACTACTTACGTCAAGAGACGCTACTAAACTAACCAGATGTATCGAGAGTGTTCTTTCGCAGACAGATAACATTATTGTCGTTTGCAACACTCTCGATTTTTCATATGTAGAACAGGCAAGAAAAGTTGCCGAGACATATAATCTAGAGTTTATAGTTACCGAATCTATTGGTACACCAGCGAGAGGAAAAAACTCTGTTCTAGAGATTTTCCGATCGCGATCGCACGCATATTACATGCAAGTTGATGCTGATGATTATCTTGCACCTGATGCATTGATCAAACTTGATATGCTTGTGCGCGAGAATCCAGATGTTGATGTCATTGGTTTGGTCGATGGAGCGATGACATATAATGGAAGCGCAACAACCAGTAATGCATTTTTGTCCAATGGTAATGTGTTCAAATTTGCTGACGTGCAGGGGACACATAAACTACGATTAGTGGAACTCGGTAAATTGTTATCGAGCAATCTACCGTATAATCGAATGGTGCTGTATTCCAATAAGGCAGTCAACACCTTCAATTTTGATGAGAAGTTTATTGGTTCAGAGGACATAGTTGCATCATATAAATTATACTATAATTCAGACATAAAGTACATCATTACTGATGCGCATTTGTATGTGTATGACTTGGAAGATAGTGGTAATTTCTACACCTTCTTGAGCAATGCGTCTGAAATTAAGAAAGTGCTTAGAGAATTGAAGGTCATTTTGAATGAGTCTGCAGTATAAAATAGATCTCAAAACAGCAATAAAACTTGTGCGTAAGTTGATACAAAAACCGCACAACACAATCTTTCTGTTTCAGTTACTGCATGCCACAAACGCACCTTCTTTGAAGTGGACATATCAAAAACTGCTGGAAACAGAGCAGGGTGGTGAGGTCGCATATTCATCAGAAGAAGTATACGAATACTTTCCGACTCTTGTGAATAGACCAGAAGGTTCTGTTGGTAAACACTGTTATAACATGTTCCCAAACCAAGAACTCCTGATAACAATAAGCAAACGAAAATCTAATGATGTTTGGATTGACGCGAAACATCCATACAACTGGATGGCAAGAAGATACAGAGATACGCACGACACATGGCACGTACTCACAGGTTATGACACTCAGATACTAGGAGAGATGTGCCTCGCAATGTTCTCATTTGCGCAAACTAAATCGCTTGGTTGGTTGCTCATTTCATTTGTTGGGTTCGCCTACAGAGGGATGAAACTTTCTGACATTGGTTTGATACGAGAAGCATATTTACGAGGGAAGAATGCTAAGTTCTTGCTCGCAGAGAATTATGATAAATTGTTTGATGAGGATTTAATCGCAGCACGAGCAAGGTTGGGTCTATGATTCGAATTGACAGTAATTATCCCATAGAAGAAATGCTGGAATTCTGCAAAGAATCCCAGAATGACACACGTCCTGGTGCTGTTAATATGGATTTCGTTGACTGGGAAAACAAACCGCATACTCTACTGTATCTTCTGTATAAAGAGAAGAGATTTGATGGACCTACAAACGGGTATGTGATGTGCAAAAAAGAGGGACGAATTGTTTGTGGTCATGGTTTTTATGTTTCGGAAATAGATAGAATGGTATGCATGGGTTGTCGCACCTATACTGTTCCAGGTATAAATTGTCATGCATTACAGGGTGACATCAAAGACTTCATTTTCGATATTGCCAGAGAAAATGGTATGGCAGGTTTTTTTATCTCGATGAACGAATACAATAAACGATTTGTCCATGGGTATAATAAAATTAATGATCCCGCCAATTTCAAAACTTCTTTTCGTGATGAAACTGGTCAGTGGTGGGCGAGGAAAGATAGAAAAATCTCTCCGACTGTACCATGCGATTTCCCGATTAACTTGAAAAATGTAAAACAATGGATTATATACCACTTGTGGGATTCTTCCTATGAGACTCAGTTAAAGAAGAAATTGAAAACTTTGGAATGGATTGATTAGTGGCAGTAGATGGTATCATTTTTGGTGGAATGATCAATTCAGATGAACCAACACGACCACAGGATTTATCTGGAATAAGTTATAGTTCTGTCCATAGAAGCGCAGGTTCTCATAGAATCGCATCGTTCTTGCGCCAACATGGTCTCGACATTGAAGTCATTGACTTTGCTCCATCATGGAAATTGGAAGAGTTTCAACAATTGATTCGTTCACGAATGACTCCAAACCTGAAGTTTGTTGGTCTTGGAGCAGTGTTCAATATGAATACCGAAACTCTTTGGCGCTCTTTTGCTTGGTTGAAACAAACATATCCAGATGTGTTGCTGGTAACAGGATCGACCGATTTTTTTAATCTTCATTTTATTCCTGTAGATTATATGGTAGTGGGGTATGGTGAACTTGCTATCCTAGAAATTCTAAAAGGAACTGCAAAATATACTGAAGAAGTTATTGACAAGGAAGGTAACACACGCAGGACTGTTCATGCACTCAAACAATATCCTGCATATCCGATGCGCAATCTTTCCATTGATTATGAGCAGAGAGATTTCCTACAACCGTTCGAATCAGTTACTATGGAAACAAGTCGTGGTTGCAGATTTAAGTGTTCTTTCTGCACATACAGTATTCTAGGAGTAAAGGATGATCATACTAGATGCTCTGATGATTTCCGCGACAATCTTATGCGGAATTACGACAATTATGGTATTCATAGATATTCAATAGCAGATGAGACATTTAATGATCACAGCGAAAAGATTATCAAGTATGCAGATGTAGTAGAGACTCTACCATTCAAACCAAACTTTGGTGGATATATCCGAGCAGACTTGCTACACACTAGACCACAGGACATAGAGCATCTTGCTCGTATGCAGTTTAATGGACAGTTTTATGGAGTTGAATCATTCCATCGTCCTAGTGCTGCTGCTATCGGTAAAGGAATGGATCCTACTAAGATTCAAAAGGCAATTCTTGACACCAAGGATTACTTTATGAAACACAATGGATACTACAGAGGAACTATCAGTCTCATTGCAGGATTACCACATGAAACTGAAGAAACACTCAACGAAACTTTGAGGTGGTGTACTGAAAATTGGAAAACAAACCACTTAGCAGTTACTCCACTGATAATCGCCAGTGACCATAATAATGTTAAACAGAGCACATTGTCGGCGTCATACGAGAAGCAAGGATACAGTCTCATAGATATGGAACAGATTCTCTTAGATGACTCTCACCCAGATCTAACACGAATATTCCAGAGTAACAGTATTGTGCCTGAACTGAAGTATTATCTAAAGACATTTGTTCGCACCCTCGCTCCAACCATATTACTTCATCGTTGGAAAAGTAACACAGGAATGACTGAAAAAGATGCATTGCTTTGGATCGCCAATAATGTTTGGGGTAAAGATGAATACATGGACTTTGGTGTAGATCATTGGAGAATGGATGAGTGGTATGTTGCAGGTAAAACTGATCAAGATATGATGGGATCATATCGCGACTTGGGGGGTCTACGTCCTCCCGTGCAAGTTAAAGTCGATTTTATTGAAAAATACAAACAGAAAAAACTTGATGTTGCATAGTAATAAATACGAACGAGGTGAGATATGATTATTACTTGTGGCGCAGAAGACAATCCAGATACGTTTCAATTAACAATTCCTGAGAATAGAAGCATTGGCATTATGTTGAGTAGTGGTGCTGACAGTGCAATATTGCTGTATCTGATGTGTCTTGAGTTGATGCAAACAGCAAGATCCATAAACGAGATTAAATATATTTTTACTATACCAAGGGCAGATGGTCCAGAAAAGTATAGCGCAAGTATCGTAAATTGGATAAATGAAAAACTTAACATCAATCTACCGCAACCAATAATTTTTGGCGCAGAAAATGTGCAAGAGTTACATCACTCTGTGCAAGTTAGCGATAGTGTTGGGGCAATCTTTAAAAAGTATGATCCCACACACAAAGACTTGTTTATTTTCCTGGCAGACCAGCAACCTGTGCCGCAACCTTGGCCGTTTGATTCCACACATGCGACTAATCCCTTTCGTGTAACAGAAAATCCATATCCAAATGTAATCGGTCTACCATTTAACCATCTGTATAAGACGCATACAATAGATTTACATTTCATGTTCAACACAGAACCACTACTGGAATTGTCGCACTCATGCACTACAAATACTGTTGGTAGGTGCAACGTATGCTATAATTGCAACGAGAGGCAGTGGGCATTTGATCAACTCGGTAAGATTGATCCAGGAACGAATTAATGAACATAATCATAACAGGACATACCAGCGGACTAGGTCTTAGTATATACAACCATTTCAAGCAAAAACCAGACTGCAGTGTAACAGGGATAAGCAGAACAACAGGGTTTGATTTATCAACTGATCTTGATAAAGTTGTTGAACTTGTGAAGGTAAACCATTATGATTATTTCTTCAATAATGCATATGTTGATGATGTTCAATCTAAACTGTTACGAGAATTATCCGAGCATACATGTATAATATCATCTGGATCTATAGCAGCAGATGCAGCAAAAGTAAAACCTGAACCATATTATGTGAATAAATTTGATTTAGAACACACACATAGATTGATCAAGAAGAATAATAAGTTGCCTATGTTATTGCTGAAGATGGGATATCTGGAGAACTATGTTAATAGAGAACCGATTTCATATGATACAATCATAAGTGCTATAGATTTCTGGATGCAAAATCCCAGAGTAAGTATGATTGAGATTGATAATATTAACTACAGACAAAACTTCCCAGAATTTAACAAATATCTCGAGCAAAAAAATGATTAACACCATTGATGATATCGACATAGATACAGTCGTGAACCAGTACTCGATGATAGAGGAACAAATTCAATGGGTAGACATGCCACCATGGCGCAAACAAGCAGGGTTGCAGTATGCTGATGAAGAAGAAAACTTATGGGCAGCAGGAACAGGCAAACTTACTGGTCTGGTAAATCCTGAGCGCCAATACAAAAATTTAAATCCATTGTTACGAGGAACAATTTTTCAAGATATTATTGAAAAATACAAGTTAGTTAGAACTCGCTTCATGTGGGTAAATGGTATGAGTTGCTACAGCATACATAGAGATCTAAGTCCTAGGATACATGTTCCGATCATTACGAATCCGGAATGCTATTTCGTGTTGAAGACGGGGTCACAGGGATTGATTGAACATCTGCCAGCAGGTAAAGTTTATTGGACCGACACCCGTATACACCACACATTCATTAATTGCTCACTGGAACCAAGATTACACCTGATTGGTGTTCCCGTGAGCGAACAAAATTAAACAGGAGTTATTATGCCAGTATATGATTTTATAAACACAGAGACAGGTGATGAGTGGGAGCAGACCATGTCATATGATGACATGAAAGCACTCACGAATGACGGAACAGTCAAGATTGTCTACAAGAAGATTAACTTCTTGCATGCTCCTGGTTCTGATGGTGGCGGAAAGATTCCTGATCACTTCAAGGAAGTCATGTCTCGTGTCGCTGATGCTAATCCTAATTCGCCTCTCGCAAATGAGTATGGTTCTAAGTCCGTTAAGGATGTGAAAACACGTGATGCTGTAGAAAAAATCAGAAAAAAAGCAGGTGGATCTCTAATTGGATGATTTAGGGGCTTGACTTTTATCTCATTTTAGGGTAGAATGAAATATAAGATGAGAAAAGGAAAAGTGAAAATGATTAAAGTTTACCAAATCCAACTGACCGATGCTGAAGTCGCCGCTGTCAATAACGGTGAAACCAGCGATCGCATTAAGGCATACTTTGATCGTTCGTTTGAACGCACCTTCAAAGCAGAGAACTTCCAGCACTATGATCACGTTGCCAACGTTGCAACTGACGATATGGAAGAAGCGTTCTCGTTGATGAACCTTTGGAATGACGAGTCGAAGGTTGAGCGTCTCGGTCTTTGCTCGTCGATGTCGGTTGGCGATATCCTTGATGTTGATGGAACCCTGTTCCGTTGCGCTTCCTTCGGTTTTGAGGCGATTTGATTATGACTGAAGTTGTAAAAAAGAACATGTTCCTAGAAACTGTGAAGTGGGCAGGAACTGCATGTGTCGTCGTCGCTGCGACCTGTCGCGCATTTGATTATCACACGGTAGATCTTCTGGTCTCTATCGCTGGTGCTGGTCTCTGGGGATATGCTGGGTTCGCTATGAAGGACAAGGCATTGATCGCAGTTAATGCGTTTGTGGTTGGTATTCTTCTTGTGGGAGTTGTGGTATGAGTTTTTGGTTGATTGTATACCTGTTCACACAGGAAGGTGAGTTCGTTGCAAAGGACGTCTATGAGACTGCCTCTAAGAAGCAATGCGAACAGTTTGCGGGTGATGTGACTCGCACCATTATCAACAGTCCTATCCAGGCACAGTTTCATTGCGTAAGCGATGATCACTACATGGGTCGCAGACAGGATGAGGGTATTGCCTATGACTAATAAGAAAACTCTTGTCAATATTTACCAGCCTTTGGAGAAATTTGACAAATATTACTCTCCATCAGACTATCATTTGAATAAAGATGAGTTGGTATCAAAGGTGCATGATAGTATAAAACTGTGGGAACTTCATGGTAAAGATGTGTCGATAGACTTGGCAGTAAGTCATCTACTCAATCTCAAATATAAGAAGTATCAAGTATGATTAAACATCCTCGTCAACGTGAGATGTGGGAGGGATTGACTGGAGCAGGTTGCCTCCACATGGTAATTTTGCTCGTTATAGGAATGGTGATAGGAGTTTTGGTAAATGGAATCTGAGCGTGTAGGTATTATAGCAAGTTGTTTTGATCTGTTTCATTCAGGTCATGTTTTGGCACTGTGTGAAGCAAAAGAGAATTGTGATAGACTGGTGATAGCACTGCAGTCTGACCCTACTCTTGATCGTCCTGAGAAGAACAAACCTGTGCAAAATATGTTTGAACGGTATGTTCAGGTCAATGCATGTAAGTATGTTGATCAGATAATTCCATATGATACAGAAGCAGATCTACTGAACCTGCTGACTGGTTATGATTGGGATGTTCGATTCCTCGGTGATGACTATCGTGGTCGCACTAATTTCACAGGGTATGGGTTGGATATTCCGATTCATTATCTTTCGCGGAAGCATGATTACAGTTCGTCAAGTTTGCGCGAACGTATCGTCCAAGCGGTGCAATTGTAATGGATAAGTGGGACAAGCGGTTCATGGAACTCTCAGACCATTTCGCAACATGGTCATATGACCCAAACACCAAGGTAGGTTGCGTCATTGTAGATGACCGCAATCGTATTCTCTCTGCTGGATACAATGGATTCCCACGTGGTGTTGAGGATAATCCATTCCGTTACCGAGATAGACCTACGAAGCATCTGTTTGTCGCACATGCCGAACGAAACGCACTAGACAACTATCCGCATTCAGTTGAGGGTTGCACGATGTATGTTCCACTCTTGCCTTGCAATGAATGTGCGAAGAGCATCATCCAGCGTGGTATCAAGAGAGTTGTTGCCTATACTCCTGACCGTGATGGCACAGGGTTCAATTGGGATATTACAAAGACAATGTTTCAAGAAGCAGGTGTCACATTGTGTTTGGTTGATAGATAATGATTCGCGCACCAGAACAAAAGGTAATTTTTTTCCATAATCCAAAAACAGCAGGGTCTTCAATTAATTTTTGGTTTACTACAAATATACCTGGTTCTAGGCACGTTGAACCCCAACATATTAGACCTGAAAATATAGATCATGCTGGTTATTGGACTTTTTGTGTTGTCAGAAATCCGTGGGATCGGTGGGTGAGTTGGTGGAATCATTGGAGAAAGGGTGATCGCATTGATGTCTCATTTGAAGAGTACACACTAAAATACTACAATAATGAATATGCAGGATTGACTGGTGGGCAATATAGTTATGTGAGCCCTCAAGTTGCATTTTCTGATTATTCGGATTGTGTGTTGAGGTATGAGAATCTTAGCAATGACTTTCGTATAATACAAGAGAAACTGAATTGCTATGCTACTCTACCAATGAGAAACGTGGGTGAGAACAGAATTCCATATCAGAAATACTACACTTCAAATGAATTAATTGAGACGATAGGTAATTTCTACACTAAGGATATAGAAAAATTTGGATACAAATATGAACTATGAGATTTTACAAAATGCCGTTGTGTTCAGAAACGTGTTTGACGATCTGGCATGGTTTATCGACAATCAAAAAGAAAAGACTCTGACTGATAGTGGAATCATCAGGTCAAACAATGCAGGTTACGATAAGGATTTTCGATACTCTACACAAGCGAATGTCAGTTCTGAAAATCCTGTTGTTGAGAGAGTGCGGCAATTAAAAAAATACGCAAACGAAACCTACTTCAAAATTAATATCTCACAGTACTCGAAAGAAAATCATTTTGTGCAGTATGATGTCGACGGTAAATTTGACGCACATACTGACATTATCTGGAGAGCAGATGTCGATAATTTAGACAAGAACCCTGTTCGGAAAATTACTTGTGTCACACTGCTGAATGATGATTTCACTGGCGGTAAGTTGGCACTCTGGTATACAGGACAGAGATACAGTTTCCCATTTAACAGGGGTGATGTAATTATGTTCCCTTCCTACGTTCAACACAAAGTTGACCCAGTTGAATCGGGTGTTCGATACAGTTTAGTTTCATGGTCGTATGGAGAATTTTAATGACTAATTATGCAAAGATATTTAAATCTATTGACAAATGCCGCGAAACAGCGTATAATGCTAATAATGAATGGTTCAAGGATTATTGGCACAAGGTTGCTGATGACCTCGAATCGAAGTATGTTTTTGGGCAACCATGGTTGCGAACTTATGATGGAAAGTTGAATTAATGCCAAAGTATCTTGTAGAAACTGTCAGTTTATTCCGCATACGATATGTCGTCGAGGCAAAGAATGCATCGGATGCTAGGGATGAAGTAACCATGAATGTTGGTGACAACTTTCATGAGTTCTCGCAACTTCACCTCGATGAGATGATTACATCTACTCGTGAGATTGATAATGCAGAGTATCTTCGTATGTTTGATGAGGATAATGTCTATCTTAAGGATTGGGATGAAGAACAGAAATTTCGTTTTGTGCAAGTGCTGAACTATGGAGATTCAGAATGATCATTCAAAATGCTGTGACGTGTCTTGCTTGTGGTGACTTCATTGTCTCTAAGCATCGGCATGACTTTGTGACGTGCACATGCGGCGCTGTCTCTGTCGATGGTGGTCAAGAATATCTCCGTCGCGTAGGTGATTTTGGTAATGCTGTGGATTTGTCTTGGTCGCTTCCTGATGATGTTTACAAAGAATGCGCAGAGGCAGCGCAAAATGCTGCTGACACTGGGCGCAACAAGTTTGGCATTGCCAATGCGGTGATGCGGACTCTGCGTGAACGTGGACATATTGTCGCAGAAGGCGAGCAGCGTGTGCTGGCAAAGAGTAAGGATCTTGATGAGATTATGGTCATCGAGGAAGATGGTAGTTATAATCGGTATAAGAAGGTAAATGAAGATGACTAAGATTTCAGTAGAACTTGATATTGACCAGTTTGATAAACTGGTCGTAGAAGAATTGATCAGAACTCGCGATGCATTCCTCAACGATCTGGGTGCAAACAATCACGTGTTTGTATATGGTGACTCTGAAGCAGATGATATCGAAATTCAGAAGCACATTGATTCTACTGATCAACTGATCAAGTGGTTTGGTACGCCAGAGCAAGTAAAACGGGTGTTTGGCGATGAAGACTGATGACATCAAAGGCAAGATGATTGAAGCAATTCCGTATGTTGCGGTGTTCGGCATTGCCGCACTTGCTGTGTATGGTGTAACAAAACTCGTCGAAGCAACAAAAGAGTTAGACTTTCCGCTTGATTTTGGAAACGATGAGTATTTAACGGGTCTTGCCGAGAATTCTCGTGAAGATTAACATTGGTCCATATGCTAGATGGTTTGGTCCGTATCAGATTGCAGAAAAGATTCTGTTCTGGAAAGACAAAGACGATGATGCAGTTTTCGCATTCGGAGAATGGTTGGATAAACATACACCAATCACCGAAATCGCGTCATGGTTTTTCCATAAGAGGAAGGTCGAAATTCGCATCGACCCATATGACACATGGAGTATGGACCACACTCTTGGTCTGATCATCGTGCCGATGCTAAAGCAACTTAAAGCGACAAAGCATGGTTCTCCATCTGTTGCTGATGCAGATGTACCCGAAGAACTTCGCTCACCCATGGGTTATTTGGCGACAGAGAATTATGATGTCGATGACAACTATCATAAGAGGTGGGACTGGGTTATGGATGAGATGATCTGGGCATTCGAGCAGACCATTGATGAAACAAGCGATGACCATTTCTTCGATCGTTCTGTTGAACCATATGTATACGATAAAGATGGACATCGTGCCCACATGCAGCGTATAGATAATGGTATACAGTTGTTCGGTAAGTATTATCAAGGACTATGGGACTAGGTAATGAGGGAACTCAAGAACCTGACGCAGCAACTTTCTGCATCTCCAACTGAACATTTTTGTATTGCTCCGTTTCAAAGCACTAGAGTAAATGCATACGGTCGCAATAGTCCTTGTGCATTTGGAGCAGGTGAATGGTGGCATGGGCACTTGTCTCCATTAGAACGATGGAACAGTGCTGAACTGAATCAACTTAGACAAGAGTTTATAGATGGTAAAAAACCTGATGCTTGTCATCGTTGTTGGGATGAAGAACATGCAGGCAAAGTAAGTCTGCGTCAACGGCAGTATGAATATTTTCCTACAGACTACGAGGAATTTATCAAAACTGGTAAATGGGAAAGTGGTCCAAAAACTGCTGTATTCAAAACCAGCAATGTGTGCAATCTCGCTTGTCGCAGTTGCGGTGGATGGGACACCAACACATACACCAAAGAAGGGCAGCACTATGCTGAAGTGTATAACACACAGGTAGATGGAAAAACACATAACAGATTTATTCCACTGTTGCCTCCAAAGCATATGGATTTTATGCAGTACAAAGATATTGCAGGCAATCTAGAAAAAATTGATTTCTTCGGCGGCGAACCTTTTCTGAATACCACGCAGTTAGATCTATTAGAATATCTCGCTGAAAGCGGCGCAAGTAAAAATATCACATTGTTTTACAGTACCAACTGCACAAATCATCCGACAGATCGTCTGAAGCGTGCTTGGAATAATTTCAAAAGAATTGAGATTTCGGTAAGTATCGATGGTACTGATAAACAATTTGAATACATGCGTTGGCCTGGAAAGTGGAGTCAAGCAAGACAAGTTCTAGAACATATACTCAACTTAAAAGACACATTGGATTGTGAAGTCTTTGTGATGTCTGGATTAACCTGTAGTCTACTCAACGTGTGGTATGCGGATGATGTCTATAACTGGTTGCATGATCAAGTTGGCAATGTTTATGTTAATATGGTCACATCGCCAGATTATCTGGCATTACACATTGCTCCAGAGAGTGTGAAATCGGTTATACGACAAAAAGTAAAACATCCAGAAATTTTAGGATATCTTGATATTAAACTACACGATCCTAAAGCATGGAACAAATTTATCATCTGGACGAAACGACAAGATCTATACAGAGAACAATCTTTCGCAGATGTGATACCAGAATTTTTTGAACACATTAAACCTGATTGGGATTCTGTAACAGATTTATCGGAGGAAAGTTTCAATGGAAAATAAACAACCAAAGCAAGCAAAGGGTGGTGTGTTTGCGCCAACAGATTACCCTGTAATTAAACGTGCGTTGCATGCATATCTTTTTGAGTGTATGAGAGTAGAGGGTTATAGTGAACGCGACCCACACCCAGATGTGGCGACAATTTCTAACTTACTACACAGATTGGGTCGTATTCAATCGTGATAAATAAGTTTATGATTGAACCTATTAAAGACCCTGCGATGCGACTTAACTTCCAAGAGAGGAAGCAGAAACGCATGGCTCTTATGGAAGATGTCAGTGACTACATTAAAGAAACCATCCTATATTGTGATGATGAGGAAGAACTGATTGCACTAGGATCTGTGTTGCAGATTCTTTCTAAAGACATTCTTACAACAGTTATGCCCAAAGATGATTGGAAGAACGCAATTACAACCTTTGCAACTGACGTAGAAAAAGAAACAGATTTTGCGAGTATTCGTAAACAATATAAAGATTACATGTAATGGCATTTAGAATACCAAGTGAAGCATATGACCCTGCCAACGAATATCCTAATTGGAACCATGAATGGGGTGGCGGTATATACAAAGGCATTTTTACCCAACAAAATAAGAACTTTTACCCTGCATTTGAAAAACTCATTGCACAGGAGAATATTGTTCGTGTGCTAGAGATAGGTACCGCAACTGGTGGTTTTATCCGCGCAGTGAGGGATTTAACAGATGCCGAGATTATTACCTATGACATATTAGAAACTAAGCATAAAGCGACCTTGGAAGAGAATAATATTTCGGTAAACGTCAAAAGCGTATTCGATGATTTCGATATTGTAGAAGATTATATCTCTGGAAAAGGGCAGGTTCTTGTCCTATGCGACGGGGGAAACAAGATTAAAGAATTTGAGGTTTTCTCCCGTATGTTGAAGTCGGGTGATATTATTATGGCACACGATTACTCGCGTGATGAGAACCTATACCAAGCATATATCAAAAACCATGTTTGGCGCTGGTGTGAAATCCAGTATAAAGACATCGCATTGTCGGTGGAAACTAACAATCTTGAACCAGTTTTAACTGAAGATTTTCAAGAAGCAGTATGGACTTGTTGGAAAAAAGCTTGACATTTATCTCATAATATAGTATTATGAGAATATGACTGATAGAAGAAACCCAAAAGTTCGCCGTTCCAAGTGGGACAAAGTCCTGAAGATTCCAGGATACAATTACAAAAAATCATTCTACACAGGTTTTGTGTGGACATACACCAATTGCAATGGCAAGGATTATCACAGTGAACTCACTGATCGTGGGTGGAAGTGTGACTGTCCTGGGTTCTCATTTCATGGTAAGTGCAAGCATGTCCAAAAATTCCATCACCAGTTGACTGGTGACTATCATGAAACGAGGTATGCGACATGTTGATTGCTAGATTTTTGTTAGAGAACGCAATGCGAGGATTCTTGCTTGCGATGCTGTATGCTGCTGCCAAGTTTTTTATCTCTGGTGAGCACATCGGCGAGATGGTGTTTCTTATTTGGTTTGTCGCTGGCACGCTAATCTCATTACTGCTGAAATTTTTAGAAGCAGTCGAAATTTATGAAAAACTAAAGGAAATGAATAATGATAATTAATACACAACTGTTAACCAATGAAATGCTCAATGACATGCAAGAAGAAGCAGGTGAGATGGGACTGACTGGTAACATCTACGTTGATGCTCGTGGTGCGTCACCCAGCGAGCGTGATCAAATCCGTCGCATTCTTGCTGATCATTATGGTCACCTGCGTGCTGCATTGAAGTCTGTAGGAAATTAATTGGAGTGAACTCGGTGTTTACAGATACAGAACAACTGGAAATTGTGAGGGTTAGGGATCAAGTGCAGTTGAAACTGCGTGAACTCATTGCAGATTTGCCTACAGCATCATATCCAAATTTCAAGGACATGATTCTCACAGGTGGTTGCTTTGCATCTCTATTCCACAATGAGGAACCCAATGACTGGGATGTGTATCTACGCGACATTGATACTGCCCAGGAATTCGAGCAATTAGTCATGGGTAGAATGCTGCTATTGGTCAAAGATGTCAATCCTGCATATCGCACGGCAACAAAGGTAAGTGGCAAGGTTATTACTGAAAATGCTGTGTCATTTAAAAATGGTTTGCAGGTTATCACCAACAATGATAAGACTAGTCGAAAGTCATTCGATTTCATACACTGCATGCCATACTTTGACATGGCAACTCAGAAACTGTTTATCTCACGTCTGCAATATGATTGCATCAAACAGAAGAAACTCGTGAAGAATCCTGACCATGCACGTGAATTGAGTAATCATAGGATAGATAAATTTATTTCACGTGGATGGAATTTAGGGGCTTGACTTTTACCGAGTTTCGAGGTATAGTGGTATTATAGTTTGAAAGGATTTGTTATGAAAATTATTGGTTCTATCGCTGCTCTGGTTGGTTTCTTTATGATCATCGGAACTGCTGGTAGCGACGACTTCTACTGGGAATGTCGCGCTGCTGCTGATTGTGTCGCTGGCGATCCTATGTCACCACTTCAGTTCGTGCTGCAACTAACAGGCGGCATTCTTCTGTTAGTGTGGGGTGGGTTCGCAACTACGGTGTGGTCGAAGTAATACTCTAGTCAATTAAAGGAATTATATTATGGCAAATCATGTTACATCTCGTGTTGAGATTGAGTGTAATGAGGCAGCACAAGTCCTTGTAGAAAAGTGGATGTCTGCTATTGATGCAATGGAAAGCATTCCTGCTAAGTATGTGTGGAATATCATGGAAGATGTTCCTGCTGACGTAACCTACGAGTGGACTGCTGACAACATCGGCACCAAGTGGTGTTACTTCGAAGACATGTATGACAATACAATTGTCATGTCATCTGCTTGGGATTGGCCGATCAAGTTTGTAGATTGGATGTCGACGCAAATTCTAGCAATCGATGAAGATGCGTGCATCACAGTTACCTATGAAGACGAGGGTGCAAACTTTGCTGGATACCACATCTACACCAATCTTGGTGAGCGTGGTGATGCCATTGATTGGGATGATCTCGTAAAGATGGTTACTGAAGCAATTCCAGAGATAACTGAACTCGAAGAGAGCAGTGATGAGTATTTTGACATGCTGTATGATAACATCTGGGATGCTGTTTACAAATGGCAAGAAGAGCAAATCGACCAAAAAGGAAACTGATATGATTCATAGTGTATTCGACGTTGTACCTCGTAATGTAGCAATTGCTCTGGTTTGTGGTGATGCTGACATTTTTAATGTTGGGTATTATGACAAGTTGTATGCATACTATGCATCTGACATGCCATATGGTGTTGCCAAGGCACGGACAGGTGATCCAGATGAATGGATTCTGAATCGACTCGAGGAAGATCTCGGTGTATGAGGTACGAACTGCGTAGGTGGACTGATCAGTCTCGATCTTCGTATGTAGTCAGGCAAAAGTCTGATGATTATGATGCAATCAACCAGCAGTTTAATCGTGCTTTCTTTGCATCCAGTGAACCAAACCTATTACACATTGTAGATACGGAGAAAGAAAATGCGATGCAGGTTTAACACCGACCAGTGGGAGGATGTCAACAAGGTATACTTTGTGCATTCACTATCCACTCGACCAAAGTCCACTGCTGTCACGATGACGCTCGAGGATGATGATGGTAATATCCTCGAGCGAGTGGTAGCATCACACCAGATTGAGTGGGTCGACGATGGCGAACTATAACAACACATCAGCACCATCAAGCAATTTCAAACCCATGGTCTGGGATAGCGTTGCAATTCCAGTGAATAGTCTCTCTGGCGGAACTATCAGTGCTACTCCGATCAAGTACGATTATAATCTACCTGGAGAACTGCTGGATTATACCATGATGTATGACATAGATTGGATACTTGCATCTGGTATGTCCGAGGACGATTTGCACAATTATCTCAAGAAAGAACTTGCTGTTAAGTTGGCAGAGAAGATGTTGGAGGATGAACATTTTTCATTCACCAAACAGACAGACCCTGCCGCTCGATCTGTTCGCTTCAAGGCATACACATGGGTTGGTAACAAAGCATTCATTGAACAACAACGAAAGAACAAGCGATGACCGAAATTACACAAGCAATGAAGATATCCGCAATCGCGTGTGATATCCACCAAGGCATGACCGAGAAGCAAGTGTATGATTTTGTCATTTGGCAGATCATAGCATCCCTCGAGCAGTTACCAGAGAGTGATATTACTGGCATGTATGATGAGATTATCGCCGAAAACGCACATTAAACTGAAAAAATAAAAAAATAGGGGCTTGACATTTTCTCATTTTTAGGGTATATTGGAATATAAGATGTGAAAAGGAAATGTGATTATGACTATCTCTAAGTTTGACCGTGCCTCGCTTAACACCCTCCGCTCCGACCTACAGGCAGTGCTTGATGCATATGCCACCAACCATGGTCTTGAGTTTGACATCGGTGGTATTCGCTTCAGCGATGCCGAAGCAACCATCAAGGTTGTCACCAAGATTAAGGGTGCTGTGACTCGCACCGACCTGAATCTGCAGCGTATGATTACTGCTTACAATCTGGTTGCTCAGAAAAATGGTCGCACACTGGTGCGCTACGATGTTCGCAAACCGAAGTATCCCTTCATCTATGAAGAAAATGGCAAGCAGTTTAAGACGACTGCTGAACGTGCCAAGTATCTCTTTGCTGCGTAAGGATAAAAATTCATGAGTAATTTTGCTATGACTACGTGTCCCCCTTTCGTTGTTCATAATCCACCACCAACACCAGCAGTAACCAAGTTTCTACCTGAGAAGATGGAACTGCGTGTGGTTGAGTATACTAAGACAGATGACAAGGGTATCGAACGCATTGTCAATGTGCAACTGCAATATTGCATGCACCAATTCGACGAATATGGGCACATAGCGAATCAAACTCCATGGGAATCAGTCGAGCGTGTGCGGATTGAGTTAATGGATGCTTGACTTACGCGAACCGCATGAGATAATACGCCAGCGTCGACACCAGATGCTGGTGCATTCGTATCTGTATTATGTGAAGGATGCGCCAGTCATCACAGACGAGAAGTGGCAACAGTGGGCAGATGAACTGACAGATCTCCAAACACGGTATCCCGAAGCATGCAAACTGAACTTCTATGATGAAGAGTTTGATGACTGGAATGGATCAACTGGTATGCATTTACCATTCGACCCATGGTTAATTAAAAAAGTAAAGGAATTATATAATGATTGATATTTTAACTAACACTACAGATGCTTCGAAGTTTGACAAGTTTGACCAACTGCGCATCTCTGAGTCAAGACTCGAGTCCACTCTTCGTTACTTCCCAGAGAGCAGCGAGATTGCTCGGCAGAAGTTTATCATTGCAGATCTACAGTCCAACATGACCAGCGATGAACTGACTGCATATGATGTGCAGAAGAATGCTGTTGCCACTGCTGAAGAACTCAAGAAGCAACGTGCTGCTGACATCAAGCGCATGAACGAAAACCGTGACAGTCAAAGTATATAATGGAGATGTAAATGTTAGAATGTTTGATTATGGGCGATAGTATCGCCGTTGGTACCAAGATGTTTGCACCCAAAGAATGCGTATCGTATTCGAAGGGTGGATATAACACGTGGCAGTGGAACAAGAGGTGGGGTAGCACTCCACTCGAGGCAAAGACTGTAGTGATCAGTCTGGGAACCAATGACCACAAGGGTGTGAATACATACAAGGAACTGTCCAAGGTGCGGTATCGCATTCGCTCCGTGAAGGTCGTATGGGTCATGCCTCCGTGCAACAAAGGATTCTGTAAATCCAATGTTAATGCAGTCGTAAAGCAGATTGCTGCACAATATAATGATGTGACAATCTCTACATCCTACGTTCAACCTGACAATATCCATCCATCATGGCGTGGATATAAGGATATCGTAAAGAAGTCTGGCATCTAACATGAACGACGATAATGACCTTTACGCCTCGAGTGCATGGCAAGCATATCAAAAAAGCATTGGTGACAAATACCAAGATACGCTCGCAAAGGCAATCTATGAAACCAAACTGAATGCATCTGGATTGCTTCTAGATACAGAAATCAAAAAAATCTCTGACAAGGTAGAGAAGGATAAACTCCTAGATGACCTGTTCAATCCTGACGCAACTATGGCAGTAACATCACAGCATCGAGTAAACAAACTCGCTGGCAAGACTGCCACGCATGTATGGATGGATGATCCATGGGATATCTAGTTTTAGGCTTGACTTTTATCGCATTTTAGGGTAGAATGAAATATAAGATGAGAAAGGAAATGTTAATGTCTGATTTTGTTTCGTTCGCTGATGGTTTCGCTACTGCTCGTGATGATTTTGAGGGTGGTTGGGTTGAGTCTATTGAACTTGATTTTATTGTCTCCCAGCTTCGCGTGATGGTGGGTGCTTCTGATGCCTATATCGCTGGTTATCTTTCCTATCTCTATGGAGAAAAGTAATATGGAATATGTTTTGATTGGTTTTTGGTTGGTTGCTCTAATTGTATGCATTGCGAACATCGTCCGCTTGCAACTCTATGGTAAGTTTTTGATTGATGAGGTTGAGCGCATATATGAGGAACGTATCACAGGTGATCGCACCGTGACATATCCTGCTATCACTGCCAGTTATGACAACTTCAAGTGGTATGACCTGTTCAACTACAAGTTTGACAAGTTGGTAGTGTATGAGTGATCAACAGAAACTCCAAGCATATGAGCAAGCACTGCGCACCATTGAGAAGTTCGGACACTCACATGGACATGGGCGTGGATACACATGCGCCAACATTGCGGAAAAGGTATTAAAAGAATATGTTCGTTGAGTTTACAGCAAGAAATGGACAGAAGCATTACATCAATGTTAATCATGTTGTCCGTGTAACACATACTCCTGCCATGCCAACTGCTTGGCATGAGAATGTATATCTGAGTCTAAACGATGGAACAGTAATTGACATCGACATGTCATATGAAGATGCTTGTAAGCAAGTTATCAATTATTGATGAATGAACCACAATAAATATTGGTATCAAAGTATTCCGGAGTAAATCACATGTCCATAAAGAGTTTTAATCAGTATATAATTGAAGTCGCAGAAACCAAAAATGTCAAGAATGATGACAAGGGTAAGATGTTCGAACTGTTACTAGCGAAGCATCTGCATCCAAAGGGAACACTACCTGAACACCATCGCAGTGAGTCCAAGAATCCACTACACAGTGGTACTGCAGAACAGGTGCATGACAAACTGAAGGAGCGTATGCCTCCTGCTGCATATGCTGAACTGAATCGACATGCGCAACAGTCTGCCGAGGAATTCAAGAAATCATTCCCACACAAGATTACTGGTGTGCACTGGACATCCAATGCTGATACAGCTGACAAGGCAGGTGATCATGAGAAAACCACTGGAGTCAAGGATCTAAATGCAAATGCAGATCTCATACTAACACACAGTAAGGGATTCCACGGTATCTCTGCTAAGTATGGTGGTGGAAAACCAAATCTAAAGAACCCTGGATTGAAGGATTTGGAACATCATAGTGGTATGCATGGAACTCTGCTGAAAATGTTTGATGCGCACAAATCAAACATGGAAAAGATGGGATATACTGGATCAGGAAAAGCGCGACATACACAATGGAAGGCAGATGCGACTGAGAATCCAGAACGACACAATTCTGCTGCAGTCGCTGCTAATGCTATGCGCACACAATTTGCACAAACACATGGAAATGCAATGTCCAAGAAATCAGATGCTGAACTACGTGACTTCATTCGACATCATGCAGCACCGAAAACGCATATCCCTCATACGGTGATCCATGCAAAAGTAAACAACAAAACTGGTGATGCGAAACCAGTAATCTATGATCCACCAGAACATGTAGAGCAACATCTCTCCAAGTTTAAAAATCTGACTGCAAGAGCAGGTAACGGAACAGTCTCGTATATCTATGGAACTCATCCTGAAACAGGTAAAGAAAAACCTGTAGGATCGATGACCTTCAAAGGAGTCAGTGGACCGCACAAAGGTGAAGCAGGAATGTTTAAACTCTGACTTCTGCGGTGGAAACCATAAAAAAATGAATAATTTTCTCATAGAAAATGAACTAGGATATACCAATCATTATAATGGTAAGTATATCACTGAGGATAATGCTACTCATGTTGCAGTGTATGTAGATGATGCATTAGTAATAAAAGAATATGAAAGAGCATCATTGGAACAAATAATAATGAGTGTAATGGATATTTAAATGCCTGCCAAAACATTCAATGACCTACAGAAGCGTATTGATGAGTGGACACTCGAGATTCTAAGTGATCAGGATAAGATGGATGCATGGGTGGAAAAGAAAAAAACTCTTAATAAACTAGATGCATCGGGATTACTAGTAGAAGCGGAAAGAGCACGAATCATTAATGAGGTAAACAAGAAGAAACGTCTAGATGAACTGTTTGGAGTAAAATGATATGTGGACTGTATTTGGTATAGTATTATTACTATTAAATGTAATGTTTATAGTGATTGATGTAAAGAATAAACGTTTACGTAATGGAACACTACTAAATGCATTCGCTGCTGGTGTGATAATGATGTCTATACTGAATGCAATGAATGCACAATAGAAAGTTAGTACTTTTCGCTAACTTTTAGTACTTTGCACGGATTTGATCGGCCATGAATTAGGTCGATGTGTGTAGGCGTGTGGTGCCCTGTGGAGACTGGTATTAATGCGCACCCAAAAAAATTTCACTCACACACGCCACACTGATTTAAAAAATCAATCACACATGCGCGACTTTTCCCTTGACATTTCCCCATAAATACGGTATACTGGTTACTTAACTAGGAGAACTGCTATGAGGAATGCTACTATTACTAAGATCCGCCCTCGTGATTACATGGTGGACCTCTATGAGAATGGATCATGGATCGATGGACGCCGAGGCACTCGTGGCGAGGTGGAGCAGATCGCGAACAAGTTCGTCAACTGGAAGCAGGCACCACAGCGATTCATTATGTCCTGACGATATTTCTTCCCCTGGACTGAACACTCATCGAGCAATCGGTGGGTGTTTTTTTTCAACTATTTTCGTTTTAAGGCTTGACATACGACGTGTTTCGCGGTATAATGACTATGTCGTATTGATGAAAAGGAAAATTAAATTATGGCTTACGTATATACCCTTCAAGACGTTTATAAGATATTTCAGCAAGCAGAGGATAAGGTAGCGCAACTCAAGGAGTTTCAATCACTCAACCTAGAATATAACATCAATTGGGAAAACCTCATCAAACTTTATTCATAAAAACGAAAAAAAGTGATTTAGGGGCTTGCTATTTCTGCAGTTTCAGGTATAGTGGTATTATAGTTTGAAAGGAATTGATTATGACCAAGTTTGAAGTTCGCAAGACCCTCGCTCCCTACGGTTTCCAGGTGATTGACAACACCACTGATACCGTGCTGGAAACGTTTAAGCGCAAGTACCAAGCGAATGCCCATGCGTTCTACCTCGGTCAGACCACCATGAAGACGGTTACCAACCTGATGACTGGTAAGGAAATCCAGATCGCTGAGAATACTCCTTGGGCATGCAACCCTGCCTCTGAAACCTACTGGAGCATGTGAGCATGGGACATAATCTCCTCTCCTCTACCTCTCTGCAATCACAACTAACTCAGTCGGCAATTGCATACCATCAGCATATGGAACGACTACGGGATCAATGGAACAGAGAACAGAGTGCCATTCGCCGTATGACATGGTCTGCGGATGACTGGGATAATTGGGATGAGTATGTAGCAACAGATGAAGCACGTTTCCGTAGTTGGGTGAAATTTAGGGGCTTGACATTATACTGAAAATAGGGTATAGTGGAACTATGATGATGAATAATGTGAAGGAAAAAGAAATGAACCATGATACATTCCACGGTTATATGCACCCTGCTGTGACTCAGATCCACACCAAGAACATGACTGATGCTGACATGACTCAGTATCTGCTCGACTCTGCTGATGTTCCTGCTGCTGCCAAGATG
>Ga0207909_1000196_pt1 | contig 23293 bp, 39 predicted proteins | sample LakMenEpi05May10_FD_150672 | JGI IMG/M metagenome (GOLD analysis project Ga0207909, IMG submission 150672) | Freshwater microbial communities from Lake Mendota, WI - 05MAY2010 deep hole epilimnion (SPAdes) | ecosystem: Environmental > Aquatic > Freshwater > Lake > Epilimnion/Euphotic zone ...
GAGTGCGCGTCTGCCCGAAATACGCACCATTTTAGCAAAAAAACCAAATCCTAAACTCCACCACGTCCATGAGCCAGAAATTCGAAATCAAAAGTGTCGCAGTCGCGTCGCTCAAACCCTATGCCAACAACGCGCGAACGCATTCCGAAGAGCAAGTCGCACAGCTTGCAAAATCCATCGAGGAGTTTGGGTTTAACAACCCCATCCTCATCCAAGAAGATTTAACTGTCATCGCCGGGCATGGCAGACTTGCGGCCGCAACGAAGCTTGGCATGACTGAGGTGCCGACCATCACTCTCAGTCACCTGTCTCCCTCGCAGATGCGCGCGTATGTGCTTGCGGATAACAAGCTCGCCCTCAACGCCGGGTGGGATGCGGACATCCTCAAAGCTGAACTCCTTGCCATTCAGGAAGCCGGAGAAATCGACCTGTCGCTCATCGGCTTCGACGAAAGTGACCTTGGCTACCTCATCACCGATGTCGGTGACGTGGAGCAGTTGACCTCTTCCGGCGAGGACCGCGGCAAAAGCATCAGCGAACGCAAGGGTGACTACGACAAGTCCATCATCCGGCAGATTATCCTCGTCTACGGAATGGAGGAGTACAACGCGGTCATTGACGCGCTCGCGGACTACGCTGACAAGTTCGGCCTTGCAAACAACGCTGAGGTCGTTAACCATCTTCTGGAATCCAATGGCTATCAAGTCAATACACGCCAAGTTCAGGGAGATTAATCTCAAGGAGTACAAGTCGCGCTCCGCGAAGCCGGAGGACGGCTCTACCCTCATTGACGAGAACACCATCGTTTACTTGGGTGACCAGATTGTTCTGGTCTACATCGCCAAGGTAGACGAGGACATGCGTGAGTTCGTCGAGGCCTTGGGCCGGGTCAACTACTCCAAGAATTACCGGAGCAACGGACTGCTCACGACGAGCCGCATCTTCGGATACGCGCCGCGTAATGTCGTCCGCAATCACCCGTGCCGGGCCGCGTCCATCGCCGCGGAGCAACCCAACGAGAGCGACATCGTTCAGCGATTCGCCGAGGTTGCGGCAAAGTACTACCATGCGTACAACCCGGCCCTCGCCGAAACCCACCTACAGCTGACGGAGGAGAAGGTGCTTGCCGGATACCGCATCGGTAGCTCGATGTTTACGAGCGGCATCATCAACCACAACAATCCGCTCAAGTACCACTTCGACGCGGGCAACTACAAGAATGTGTGGTCGGCCATGTTCGCGTTCAAGAAGAACATTGAGGGCGGCTACCTTGCCTTGCCGGAGCTGAACCTGTGCCTGAAGTGTACCCACGGAAGTCTTACATTGTTTGACGGTCAGTCTTACCTTCATGGCGTGACCCCGATTCGGAAGCTTTCCGAGGATGCCGTCCGGTACACTGTGGTCTTCTACAGCCTCCAGCAGATGTGGAATTGCGAGATGCCTAAGGATGAGATTTCCCGCATCCGTGCCAAGCGAGCCGAGGTTGAACTGAAGAAGCGTAACAAGCAATCCTGATGGCGGTCAGCCAAAAGACGCTCGCCGAAAGGTGGGAGCTTTCTCCGGGCCGCATCTCTCAACTGGTGTCCGAGGGTATGCCTTTGGACAGCGTCGAGGAGGCGGAGAAGTGGAGGGCGCAACGCCACCTGACCACAGGTATCGCTCCGGGCGATTACAAGCTCGATTCCGCGCCGGGGGAGGGCAACCCCGAGGAGGTCGAAGAAAAGGCTCCACAGACGGTGCTAGAGACCTTCGACTCCATCGTGGAGCGACAGCGTATCCTCGTCCAGATTTCCCGCAACCAATACATCAAGGCGGTCAAGTCCGGCTCGCCGCAACAGTCCCGGCTCTACGCCTCCTACGACAAGACCGTAAACACCCTGACCAAGCTGAAGGCGGAAGCGGACAGGCTCGCGCTTATGAACCGGGAATACATCCGGGCCTCGGATGCGACGGAAGCCATGCGGAAGCTTGCGAGCGATTTCGTCAATCGTCTGGACAAGCTCGCGCTCGATGTTGCGGAAGCCTGTAACCCGGAGAACCCGGCGAAGGCGGTCAAGGCTCTTGAGGCTTGGTCGCTGAGAATCCGCACGGAGCTTTCCAAGGATGGATAAGGCGGAACTGCTCAAGGTCGGCAGGACGGTCATCCGTCCGGCTTACTCTGGCGACATCGTGGACTGGCTTGAGCAGAACGTGCTGGCAATCCCCGACTCTCCGATGCCCGGCCCGTTCAGAGCCGAGCGCACTCCGTGGATTGCCGAGGCCTTGCGTATCGCGGCTGACCCGGAGACACGGCTCCTGACAATCCTTGCCAGCATTCAGTCCGGCAAGTCCCTGCTCGCGCGGTTGTTTTCCTGCTACGTCATCGCGAATCAGCCCGGCCCTACCATGGTGCTTCAGGCTACGGATGCAGAGGCGAAAGACTTCTCTATCCGCTACCTCCGCCCGGTCTGGAACAACTGTCCGCCGGTCAAAGCAAAGTTCAAGAACGACGACATGGAGCGCTCGACGACTTCGGACTTCGACCGGATGACCATCTACTGTCGTGGCATCCACAACGAGACAAACCTTCAGCGTCTGTCTTTGCGTTACGTCATCGCAGACGAGTGCTGGATGGCTCCGCAGGGGCACTTAGCGGAAGCCTCTGCGCGCGTCACCGCGTTTGGCTGGATGGGTAAGCGCATCTTCATGTCGCAGGGTGGTCAGGACGGTCAGGAGTTCCACCAGCTCCATGAGGCAACGGACATGCGGGATTGGAACATGTGTTGCCCGGCTTGCGGACACCTTCAGCCTTGGGTATGGGCACAGGTTAAGTTCCCGGATGACGCGAAGGTCAACGACGAGTGGGACTTGCTGAAGGTTTCTCACAACACGACCTACGAGTGTGTTTCTTGCAAGGCCAAGCTTCCGGACACTAACGCCACCCGGCTTGAAGCCAACGCGAATGGCAAGTTTGTTTCAACCAAGGCCTCCAGCAACGCAAGCTACGTCGGACTGCATTGGAACAGCATCGCGACCATGAGCTGGGGCGAGCTTGCGGTGATGCTCATCAAAGCCAAGGAATCCATCGAGGAGTACGGCGATGAGGAGCCTCTACGCATCTTCATCCAGAAGAGGCTCGCCGAAAAGTTCGAAGAACAGCCGGACGAAATCAAGACCGATGCCACTCCGAGCGACTTCGCTATGGGGTCGGACTGGGAACAGGAGGGGGGATTCGTGAAAGGACACCCGACCGCGTTCCACTTAATTACGCCGGAGATGAGGGTGGAACCGGACTTCGTCCGCATGCGATTCATGGGCGTTGACGTGCAGAAGCGCGGTTTCTATTGGGTCATCCGCGGCTGGTCTGGCGACGGACGCTCCCGGCTTGTGGACTGCGGTTACTGCTTCTCTTGGTCACAGCTTGCCGAGGCTCACAAGAAATACCAAGTCCACCCTGCTAATGTGTTCATTGACTCCGGCTACCAGCCGGACGAGGTGCTTCAGGCATGTGCGGCAAACGGGTGGGTGGCGACCCGTGGCGACCAGCGCAACGAGTTCGCTTGGAGGGTCAAGACCCCGGTCGGCCTCAAGACAGAACTGCGGCCCTACTCTGCCCCGGTGGTCGAGGCGGTCGGCAACAAGCGCGTCAAGAGGTTCTACTTCTCAAATCTCCGCCTGAAGGACGTGCTGGCGGCGCTCATCAAGCGCGGCAAGCACATGATTCCCAAGGATGTCTCCGACGAATACCGCGAGCAGATGAAGTCAGAGAAGCGAACCATTGCCACGAACGGGAAGCCATTCTGGGAGCAAATCGGGTCAAAGGACAATCACTTCTGGGACTGCGAGGTCATCTGCATCCTCCCGGCCTTGGCTTGGCGGCTGACGGGCAAGCCGGACGACGTCATCGTGCCGGAAGAGAAGGAAGCTTCCGGCGAGACAGAGGCTTGACATCCCGGGCCGGGGATTCAGATTCAACTCGCACCTCCTTTGCTCGGGCATGGGTTTCGGAGGCGGCACCCATCCCCTCTGCCAACATGGTCAAGGGATGGGCCTTCCATTTTGACTCCCGCGTAGGGTTATGGCTCAGGCAACCGGGTGCTTTCTAATCCTATCTCAAGCTCGCATTGAGGCTATTGCTGACAAGGCCGCAAGCCTCTTGATGGAGGGGAAGACCATGATGAGTTACACGGATTCCGGCACTTCTGTCACCAAGTCCTTCCCTATGGATATCCAGACGACTCTGATTGAATGCCGATATGCGCTTCAAATCAAAGACCCGGCCCAATACGGAGCAATCGACCGAGTTCGCGTTTACAATGGACTCTGGAACTTCCGCGGTCTATAAGAGTTTATGCCTAAGAAACTTACCAAGTCCCAAGTTCGCAAAGCTGTCGCTGATGTTAAGGCGTATGCCCGCAAAAAGGGACTGAAGACCATGGCCGACGGGTTCGGCGGCGGAGGTTCGGGCATCTTCTCGCAGTTTGAAGGCGCGAAGTATTCCAATAAGCGCCAGTGGGTCAACACCCCGTGGCCCGCCGACCAGAAGAAGGTGATGACGGTCTTCGACCGCCAAGAGCTTACGCGCAAGATGCGCTGGCTGGCGGTCAACTCCGGACTCATCCGTCAGATGATTTCTGACAATGTGATGTACGCTATCGGCGACGGCATCCGTGGTCAGGCCGCAAGCAAGGACCAGAATTGGAACGGGCTGGCGGAGCATTATTTCCTTGATTGGGCGAACAAGCCTTGCGACATCACCGGGCGATTCAACTTCTGGGAATGCCAGCAGATTGCTTGCCGCAAGGTGGATGTGGACGGCGAAATGTTCGTCCTCAAGACTTTCTCTACTGACGGAGTTGCCAAGATTCAGCTCATCGAATCTCACCGGGTGGGCACTTCTGCGGCCGCAATGGGTGCGCCGGAAGGCATGTTCGACGGCATCATGTTCAACAAGTTCGGAGCGGTTGTCGGCTACAATGTCATCCGTAGTGACGGCACGACCCGGATGGTTCCGGCTAACTCAATGCTCCACTTGCACCACCCTGAGAATGTTTCGGGTGCGCGGGCTTACTCCCCGATGCAACACAGCATCAACAACCTCATTGACATCCTTGAGATTCTGTCGATGGAGAAGCTTGCCGTCAAGACTGCCGGGGACATCACCCGAACCATCACTCGCGAGAATCCGCAGTTCGACGGAAGTGTTTCCGACTTCCAAGCCTTCGGCATGCGGCCGCAGGATTACCCGAATGGCGTTTACGACAACCCGGAACAGGTCGGCGCGTTCATCGGCGGTAAGATTCTCTCCCTTGCTCCCGGCGAGAAGCTCGACAGCTTCCAGAGCCAGCGTCCGAACGCAACCTTCACCGGGTTCATCGAGCATCTCCAGAAAGACTCGACCGCGGGAGTCCTCCCCTATCAGTTCACGGCAGACCCCAACGGCATCGGCGGCTCCGCCATTCGCCTCGTTGTCAGCAAGGCAGAACGCCACTTCGGCGCTCGCCAGCACATGTTCATGACGCGTTTCCTTACCCCGGTCTGGGGCTACGTCATCGGCAACGCCATCGCCCGCGGCGACCTCCCGCCCAACGACGAATGGTACAAGGTAAATTGGGTCACCCCTCGCCGCGTTACTGTCGATGCGGGCCGGGAATCCGCGGCGAACCAGAAGGACATCGCGATGGGACTCAAGACCCTGTCCGACCACTTCTCTGAGCTGGGCATGGACCCTCGCGAGGAAATCCGCCGCCGGGCCGCAGATGCCAAGCTCATCCAAGAAACCGCGACGGAGTTCAATGTTCCGGTTTCCTCCATTTACCAGCCTTCCAACAACCCGGCGGACATCGACCAGACGCTCGGCAACAGTCCTGCCCCGGTGCAGGAATCATTCACCCCATTCCCTGACGAATCTCAAAACAACTCCAATGCGTAATCTCTCCAAGGACTTCAAGGGCCAGCGCCCTCTCCTCATCCAGCCCGCTCAGGCGGAGGCATACCTCAACCGGGTCGGCGACATGGAAATCCCCATGGACGCGAAGATGTCCGACATGGGCGAAATGCTTTCCGCCATCTTCGGCGAGAAGCCGACCCTCGAAAAGTTCCCGCCCTTCGCCATCATCCCGGTCAAGGGTGTCATCGGCAAGAACCTGTCCGAGCTTGAGTCGCTTTGCGGCTGTTGCGACATCCACGACGTCGAGGAAATGCTTGAGGAGTGCGAACGCGACACCTCCATTAAGACCATCATTCTCGACATCGACTCCCCCGGCGGCACGTCCGTAGGTGTCCCTGAACTCGCCAACAGAATCAAGAATTGCTCCAAGGAGGTCATCTCCTTCACGGGCAACGAATGCTGTTCCGCGGCTTACTGGCTTGGCTCTCAGGCCTCCAAGTTCTACGCAACCCCTTCGTCGTCCGTAGGCTCAATCGGCGTGTACATCGCCTTCCCTGACTGCTCGGAAGCTTTCAAGATGGAAGGGGTCAAGATGGATGTCATCAAGTCTGGCACTTACAAGGGTGCGGGCATCCCGGGAACCTCCCTTGACGAGAACCAGCGCAAGATGCTCCAGCAGGAAGTCTCTGACATCCACGCCGACTTCAAGGAGGCGGTTAAGTCCGTCCGTACCTTCGTCGAGGACAGCTCGATGGAAGGCCAGATGTTCTCCGGCAAGCGCGGTGCTGAAGCCGGGCTGGTCACTTCCCTGACCAATGGCTTTGACGAAATGCTCAAGGAGATGGATGCGGCCGTGTTCACTCAGGTCGAGTCCGACGAGGAAAACGACAAGCGCCACGCCGATGAGATGGGTGCTTCTTCTGAGGAAGACGGCGAAGAAGAGAAAGCGTTCGCGAAGGCCATGTCGGCCGCTGACCGCGCTCTCTCCGGCCTGAAGATTAAGATGTCCTCCGAGGAGGAAGACGAAGACAAGAAGTCCGAAGACGAAGACGAAGAGGACGAAAAGAAGTCCGAAGGAGACGACGAGGAGCCGAAGGAGGAGGACGAGGAGGAAAAGCCCGAGTCCAAGTCTGACGACGACGAGAAGCCCGAATCCGAGGACGAAGACGAAGAGAAGAAATCCGAGGACGACGAGGGTACCGAACCCCAGCCGGACGGCGAGGACAAGCCCGACGAGGACAAGTCCAAGGACGACGCGGACGACGAGAATGACTCCGGTGAGAAAGCTGTCGAGACGGACTCCAAGCACAACAAGGATTCGGTCAAGAAGAACCGCTCAAAGGGAGTCGCTTGACTCCCGCGTAGGCTCAACTCAAAGACCGATGACCCTCGAAGAATCCCTCAAGGCGCTGAAGTCCGCCTTCACCTCCAAGTCCGGCGAAGCCGAAGCCATGGCGAAGGAAGTCTCTGAACTCAAGGCCGCGAACCAGTCCTTCAAGGACTCCGCTGAAGCCTCCGCCAAGGCCTCCGTCAAGGCGGTCGCCGCGGTCGCCGCCGAGCGCGATGCCGCCATCGCCAAGGTCGAGGAACTGACCAAGGCACTCGCCGCCACCGAAGAGCTCAAGAAGCAGGCTGTCTCGCAGATTGAGTCCGTCGGCAAGAAGTCTGCGTCCATCGCCGCCTCCGTCGGTGTCAACCCGGTGGAAATCTCCGCCGCGGACAGCGTCGCCTCCAAGTCTCCGGAAGAAGTCTGGAACGAGTACCTCGCCATCAGCAACCCGGCCGAGAAGCTTGCGTTCTACAACAAGAACCGCACGTCCATCGTCGCCCATCTGGGCATCAAGTAATTTACCATGGCTCTCCCTGCATCTCTTACCGCAGAAATCGGAACCCTCCTTTCTGGGTCTTGGACTCAGATTGTCGCAGACGCTGAAGCGAACGGAGGCATTACCAATTTTTCCTTCAGCATCAGGCTGACTGAAGTCACCTCTCCTACCGGCCCGGTCAACTACGACATCGGTTTCACTCACCGTTTCCGTACGGAGGTTTCCCAGAGCCAGTCTGAACGCGTCACCGGAACGGCTTCCTAATTTTTCACCCACCCCTCACTCCCTAAATAATCATGTCGAACAACGTCCTCAATCAGGGCTTGGCTCCTCAGTTCGTGGCCGCGGAAACCCTCCGCACCCTCGTCCCGGTCCTCGCTCCCCTCAACAAAATCGTGACCACCGACTTCAGCGCCTATGTCGCTGAAAAGGGTCAGGTCGTCCACACCCGTTTCGCCAACAAGTTCACGGCCAGCACCTATGTGCGCGCCAATGGCTTCGTCCCGGCTGACGCTGATGCCACCGATGTCGCCATCACGCTCGCTGACCATAACTACGTCGCGACCGCCTTCGACGACACCGAAGTCGCCACCATCTCGCTCGACATGCTTCGCCGCGTGTTCATCGCCCCGATGGCTAACGCCACGGTCAAGAGCCTGTTTGACGGTGTCCTCGCCCAGACCACTGCCGCTAACTACGCTGGCATCGCCTACACGGGCACCAAGGCCAACTTCAACCGCGTCGCCATCGCTGGTGCGGCCACGAAGATGACCAAGGCTAACCTCCCGATGAACGACCGCTCGCTCCTGCTCTCGCCGGATGCCTTCGGCCAGCTCCTTCAGGATGCCTCCGTCGCTCAGTACCTCTCCATCGGCGACACCTCCGTCATCCGTGACGGCAAGGTCGGCCGACTGCATGGTATCGACATCTACGAGTACAACGGCTTCGACGCCGCTCCTGCGGGCCAGAACCTCGCTGGTATCGCTTCCTGCCGCGAAGGTCACGTCATCGTGACGCGCGTCCCTGCCGCCCCGACCACGGGTGGTGGCGAGCAGATTACCGTCCAAGACCCCGATTCCGGCTTCGCCTTCTCGCTCCGTAGCTGGTACGATTGGACCAAGGGTCTGTCGAACATCAGCGCTTCGTGGATTATCGGTCAGTCCGTGGGTAACCCGGACGCCGCCCTCCGCGTCGTCATCACCGACCTCTAATCCAGAGGTCAGGCGGAACAAGACCCCGGGCAACCGGGGTCTTTTGTTTGGGAGGGCCAATAGACCCCTCTGGCTGGCCCGTAGGGGCGTTTTGACTCCCGCGTAGGGGCATGGGCAGTATCCAAGACGAATGGGCCGCAGATGCCGGGGAAATCCTTAACGAGATTCCCAAGGCTGTGACTGTTCAGAAAGCTTCCGGCCTTCCGGTGTCTTTCAATGTCCTGATGGGCGACCCCATGGTTCAGCAGGACTTGGAAACGGGTGGCTTCCTTGATGCGGCCGCATTTGATGTGAAGTTCCTCAAGGCGGACACCCTCGCCCACCCCGGCGTGGTCATCTTCGGCAATCTGGTCACCTTTAACGGCAAGCAGTATCGTATCGTCGCCATCAATGACCGCCCTCCGTCGGCTTGGGTTATCGTCCGGGTTCAGACCAAGGTCGGTCCGGCCTGATAATGGCTATCAAGCCCACAAAGCATGTTTCGCTTGATGCCTCCACGCTGATGGCTCACCTCCATGACTATTCAAAGGTCATGGGCAAAGAACTAGGCGAAGTCGTCCGCGAACAGGCCGGGCACTTCTGTTTGGACTTAGTCAAATACACCCGTCCGTTCACCAGCGCCGGGAAAGGCATGGAGCCGGGGTCAAAGAAGAAGGGCGAGGAGAATGTCCATAACGCACTCTTCAAGGTCTTCCAACCAATCGAAAAGGCGACCAAACAACAGGTCGCCGACATGCGAAGCTTCGAAGTCTTCAGGCTCTGGTCAAAGTCCCAAGGAGCTGGCAAGTCCAGCATCTCAAAACAGAAACAATGGGAGATGTTTCAGGCCCGCAATCCGGCCCGGCGCACCCTAGCTTATGTCGGCTCAGATGCCGGAGCAATGGCGAAGACCCACCAGAAACTGCGTAAATACTCCGGTAAGGGTGGTCTTGTTGATTACGCCAAACAGTCCAAGTCCGCCTTCGCTTTCGTAAAGAAGGAGTCCGACATCACCAAATACGCCAAGCAGAAGCTCAAGGACATCGGCTCCCTGAAGTCAGGGTATTGGTTCGCGGCCCAGAAGATTCGTGCAAAGGAAATCCGTGCTCCGGCATGGATTAAGAACCACCAGATTGGTCAGTCCTACGCTATCGGTCAGGACATGGTCCAACAGCCGATGAAGCCAGAAGTGCTAATCGGCCACCTTTTCGGGCTTCGGGCTATGCCGAGGGGACTCCTCAAGTCCGCAATAAGTTATCGCCAATACGCCATGCGCGTGAAGATGGCCGCAGAGCTTAACAAGCGCAAGGTTCCGCTTTGGCTTGCAACGGCTCAAGGACTCACTACGAACACTCAACAACACTTCTGACATGACCACTTACGGAATCCGTACAATCGCCGAGCAGTCCATGGCGGCTTGGTTCGCCACTAACGCCAGCATGCTCCCGGGCGTTCAGGTAAACATCGGCCAGACCGGGGAGATTCGCTCTATCCCGTCCGTAATCCTGTATGCGGAGGGCGCGGACTCACACCCAAGCTTCGGCTCCCGTCCTCTTGGAAACTTTGAGTTGAGCCTTAAAATCTACATCTATTCTTCCGCGGACGACGCTCCTACGGAAGCCGAAGCTCTAAATCTGCACCGGGGCAGGGTAGAGAATGTTCAGGCAATCATGCAGGACTTGGACGGATTCAAGGCCGCATGGACGCAAGGAAAGCTGTACCATGCTTGGCTCCGCTCCGACGAGGAGGGAGTGTCCGACCGACGCTACGGCAATGTCCTGACATACACTGCGGTTGCCGTCTATCCCCCGGCTTGACTCCCGCGTAGACTCAACACCAAGCGACCCTCATGGCACTTCCCAATACTTACGGCGTTGACCACGATTTCGGCCCGGTCGATGTGACGTCCTCGTTCATCACCATCCAGTCGGACAACCTCAAGGAGAACTGCAACCTTCACGTCGAAGTCAAGGACGCTCAGGGACGCATCATCACCGTCCGAAAAGACGACTTGATTTTGGGTGTCAATTTCGTTGGTGTCCTTAAGATTGGCGCTACCATCCCCGTCCCCGGCAATCTGGTGACCTACGGGAGCGTGTCGTACATTATCGACGACATCACTAACGACGGTACTAACGAGTCTTTCCGTCGCGTCGGCATCAACGGCCGCAAGTATCAGGAAATCGCCTAAGCCCCAAACGGGCTTAACCACCAATGGACAAAAGGTGGATTAAGGCGGCAACAATCCTGCAACCCTCAGCCGAGGTTTGTGGGATTCGTCTTTTGCCGTTCTGCCTTCGGCACCGGGTAGCTCTTGAGGCAATCAATAGCCCAGTGCTTGAGCCGGGCAAGCCTATGACCGCAAAACATCTAGTCGCCGCGGCTAGGATTCTGTCTAGCAAAAGCCTCAGTGATGTCGTGCGGCCCGCAACACTACGCGACAAGTTCTGGGTTTCCCGCCTCACTTTCAGCGAGAAGCTTCTTGTATTGGAAATCCACAAGCTGGTCGCCTACCTAAACGAGCAAGCCTTCTGGCCGCGTTTCTGGGAAAAGGGTGAAGGGACGGACAATAAGACCAGCAAGTCAGGCATCCCTTGGCAACTCGCCGTCGTGGCTTCGCTGACCCGGAATGGTTGCACACTTGAGGAAGCTTGGACGATGCCGGAGGCTGAAGCTATTTGGTTGCATATCGCTCATAGCACGGCATTAGGTGCTGATGTTTCTGTCATGTCTGACCATGAATGGGATGCTATCCAGAAATACAAGCGCGAGAAAAACAACCAAACCCCTAGCAACTAAAACATGGCTGACGACGTAAAAGTAAAATTCGGGGGAGATTTCTCCGATGTTTCAAAGGGTGCTTCCGAGGCCGTAAACAAGGCCGGAGGCGCGCTGTCCTCTTGGTTCAACGACTTCAATAAGTCCACGGTCGCAAGCATCACTTCCGCCCTTGCCCTGTCTGCGGTCTTTGGCAAGTTCACGGAAAGTCTTGGGAATACACTCAAGACCGCCAGAGGAATTGACGACGCATTTAAGCGTTTCGGAACCGGGAAAAGCTCACAAGAGTTTCAGCTTCTGGCGCGCTACGGCGCGGAAGTCGGAGTGTCAATGGAGGCCGTAGGACGGACAATGAACTATTTCGCCAAATCATCGGCTGACGCGTCAAAACAATCAGGCGAGCGAAGGAATGTCCTTCGCGCACTAAAATTCACCGAGGAAGAAATCCAGAAGAACAACATTTCTGCAATCGAGGTTTTGCGAAGGATGGCTGATGAATACGACCGGACCGGGCTTGAGGCCCTTTCAGCCCAGCGAGCAGTTCAGTTGTTTGGAAGTCAAGGAGAGCAACTTTCTGCGATTTACAAGAACGGAAAAATCAGCCTCGACGAATTCACCAAGTCGGTAAATGCTATGAGCGATGCGACTATCTCGAGCATGGCAAAAACCGACAAAAGAATTGAGCGCGCAAAGAGGACGCTTGCCGAGCTCAGTGGCCTGTCGTTCGCAGAAGTCGGTCTGGAAGGGTCTATCACAAAGGCCGAAGGAACAGTCGTCGAAACCATGTCTGGACAATACGGGCAAACGGGCGGTACCCCGGAACAAGAAGGACGTAGCATCGGTGGGCAGATTTACAGCGTTTTAAAAGACGACGAGGACGCATTAGCGAAGGCTATCGAAATGCTCAGAGATTATGAACGGGACGATTGGTTCACATCAGAGAAGAAAGCAATCACAGCTGAAGAAGCTGTCAAAACTATGCTGTTTCTCATGAAAGATGAAAAGAAAGCCCAACCAGAAGGCCCGCCATTGCTACAGGCCGCAAAGGTCATGGCGGCTTCTTCGCTTCAGGAAATCGGCGGCGGAGACATTAACTCCGTACTCTCTGGCACTTACCAAAGTTCAATGCTTGACGCGGCCAACAAGACTGCTGACAATACCGCCAAGCTTGTCCAAGAGTCCGGAAAGCCATCCCAAACTAAACCTGTGAACGTCGCTAAATAACATGCCCGAACCCTCCATCACCAGACTCAACTACGGCAACGAACTACTCGCTCCCGGTGAGCTTACTTTTTCCGGTTCTATTGTATTAGATGCGTTCGGTCTGGCACAAGCCCAGCTGACCTACACGATTGACTCCGCCAACAGCAACCTGACGGACACTATCGACATGGTGTCGATGGGCATCAATTATCCCTACGACGTCGGGTTTGAAATGAAGTCTCATAAGTACGCCATCGCCCTTCAGCCGGGCGGCGTGGCGACGATGACGATTGACTTCATGGGAATCGCCCGGGGTGTCGGTTACACCGACGCACAGATTTCCGGGGTGTCCACGACGACGGCACAACCAATCGAGACACACCCAAACTTCACTATCGTCACCGACCCGACAATCGGAGACCAGTCTGCTACGCAGATTCTTGCCGGACCTCCGGCCGCACCTTCCAGCAATCCGAACAAGCCAATCTTCATCCCTTCCGGGGACGCGCTTGCTCCTTGGCGTTTCGACGGATTCGGACTTCCGGCTAACGGAACTAGAAACCCGAAGGCTGGTATCCGTCAGTTCCTCCGGCCGATGTATTCCGTTCGCGGAGTCATTTTCTTCAACACGAATGAGGGATACCGTTCCGCCTACATGACCAACGGAGTAGGCAGAACTCTCAAGACCGAGGGCGACATGTTCAAGCTCATTACTCCGAACGATGTCCTAGGTGCACTTTCCCCGGAGCTTTGCCTTCTGACCGCGGCTAATGCGGAGTGCATCGGAACGCCTGACAACTACGCCGGAATCAAGGTTGTCTACGACATCATGATTGGCGGCGGAACGGGCTGGGATTCTGACATCTACGGCCCGATGGACACCGCCATCTTCGCATAACGATGGAAGACCTTGGCTTCAACGGCTCCGGCTCTCGGTTCAATTCTCGGTTTGAAGCCGGGTCGCCAATTCAAGCCAAGCAACTCAACGACCTTGCGGCCGGGATTCAGACAAGCTTGCCGATGCCGTATCTCGGCGAAGGGCCGTCTGTTAGCTTCACGCCGGGAGGCTCCGTCATCACTCAGAACCAAAGCAGAATCGAGTCTGACGCTCCTCCGGCCGCAAGCATCGTCCAGCAGTATCAGATGCGTGTCGCGTCAATCGAAGGAAACGAAGTCCTTCAGATTGCCAAGGGTACGGTCACCTTCACGCAGAGCAACATGCCGCGCGTCCGTCAGGGTGGTCACAACGACCAGCGTCAGGGATGGATTAGCAAGGTCGCCGTCTATGGTTCGAATGTCGAAGTTACCTCCGGTGAAGGCGACCCTCTTTGGATGGACGGAAACGGCTACTATAGCGTCGACTCAGCGGGGACTTACTATGTCACCATAAGCAAGTTCGACATCAGCCAGTCCAACGACGACACAGAAAACGCTCTGCTCAATGCGGAAGCACCTTGGGTTTCCATCTTCAAGGCTGGCGACGACATTGAGGGTACTATCTTTTCGGAGACCGGGCCGTCTCTTTACGTCAACAAGACCAACGTCCAAAAGATGGTCGGGTATGACGCGATGTCCACCGGGCTTCAGGGGGACTGGGGCAACTGCCATACGACTTGGTTCAACCCGGTTAAGTGGGGTTACGCCGTGAAGCTAATCGGCATCGTCTACGCGACGAACGTCGTCGGCGAGGGAATCAGGCTCGTCATTGACCAGCACATCGTCGGACCGATTGACCTACAGATTCCTTGCCTATTCAACGGCACGACCCTGTGCAATCAGGACGACCTGACGGAGACGAACGACCCGTACAACCTGAACAAGGACGCTACCCCGGCTTGGTCGCTGATGGCGAACGCGGACACCCTCAACGGCATGAACGCGCTGGCGGAAGCCAACGATGATTGGTATGAAGAGTTCGTAGGCCCGGCGGATTGGACGGAGCAGAATTACGACTACAAGCTTCCGGGAAGCTGTGCGGCGCAGGACGACGGAGAGGTGTGCATACATCCGTTCTACACCTACCCTCGCATCTTGAAGCCAAGCCCAGACCCGGCATTCTGGCTGTACCGCGCCAATGTTTGCGGAGGCATGGTGAACAATCTTATCCCTTGGAACAAAGACGGATTGCTTGCTACGAAGCAGAAGCTTCCTACGAGCATCGACTTCCTCCCCCTGCTTGGGACGGTCAACATTTACATTCGACTTGGCACGGAAGCATACGAGTCTAACAACCCTGTCTTCCCTGTCATCGACGACACCGACGAATACTATCCTTGCCTCGTTCAGTACCCAGCAAATACGCCGGAGGAAATTGAACAGCTCCCGGTAGACACAGACGAGTATTGCTACCTCCTCATGGCGGTTGCGCGCAACGTCGGCGACCCCGAGAACTTCATCATCGACCAGATGGTCAGCGGCTCGCTGTGGGTTGACCGCATTAAGATGGGAACGCAGACGGCCCGATACTATTGGGCAAGAGTCTGATGGGCGTAATCATCGGAGCAACCGACGCACTCACGGGCGACTATTACACGACGTGGGGGAAGTTGCGCTCACCTATCCTCGGGAAGAATACCAATGGATATACGGGGTTCTCCACGATGCACAGTTCTCAATACGAGGCAGGTGAAGGCTTTATGACTTCATACGGGACGCTGCTTCGCTTCGATATGCGCTACGACAGCACGACGTGGTTTCCGGGCTACTGGCGGCCGACGTTCTATTTTTACGAAGACAACCTGTTTTCAGTCAATGGCTGGTACGCTGAACTGTTCGTCCCGTCCCCCTCCCTGACCAATGAGGATATCGCCGAACTGACGGGGGAGACGGTCGTTGCCTCCGGCACAATCGGGACGTTTACCATCGCCTCGTCTTTCTTCACGCCAGCCCAACTCATTCAGGCCGGGTCAGGCTTTACCCCGCCCTACCCAGTCGAGCAACCTATCTTCACAGTCGGCAAACTAGCGGCATTCTGACCCCGGTCTGACTTTGACTCCCGCGTAGGGTCATGGCGGCACCGACAATCATTTGGAAGCGCGGGCAGACTTTCGTCGCTTCCGGCCCTTATGTCCCGGGCGAGGGCGACCCGGCCAACCTCGTAGGCGTAACTATCGAAAGCGAAGTCCTTGACTTCTCGCGGACGCGCCGCCCTCTTGCCGTCACCATCGGCGGAGACAACCTGACCGTCACCCTTCGTGCGGAAGCTTCCGACACGGCAGATTGGGCCGTCGGGACTGCCGCCATTGACCTCCGTTGCGTAAAGGACGGGGTCGTTTTTGCCACGACGACTGTCCGCTTTGTCGTTGACCAAGAAATCACCCTCCCCAATGGCTAACATCGAGCTAGTCCTCACTCCCGCCTCGCCCACTGGGTCGATGGTTTTCACCCTCGGTGCTCCCGGGCCGCAGGGTCCAGCCGGACCTCCCGGGCCGCAAGGTGAGCCGGGCGAGCAGGGTATCCCCGGCCCGAAAGGCGACAAGGGTGACAAGGGTGACCAAGGCGACCCCGGTCAGCCCGGAGTTGTAGCCGCTACCGCTCCGCTGGCTTACGACGCGCTGACGCAGACTGTCAGCATCGACCTGACTGGCTACGCTACGGAGTCTTGGGTCACTAGCCAAGGATACCTTACTTCGGCAATCCTAGACGGCTACGCCCTGCTCTCCGGCGCTTCGTTCTCTGGATTCTGTGACTTCATCAATGGGCTTAGTTCAAGCGGACCTGTCACTTTGCTGGATAATGGATACCTAGATGCGTCTGGACTCGACGGAGACAGTCGTCGTCGCATCCGTTTCGGAGCAGGAAACGGTGGCGGGTCGTGGGGTTGTGGAGACTTCGGTTTCGATGGGAGCAATCTTCTGTTCGGCAATGACGAGAACCTCCCGGAGACGCTCGCCACTAGGTCTTGGGTTACGGCTGGATTCTACCCGCTTGAGGGAAACCCCGCTTCGTTTGTAACGGAGTCTTTCCTTACTACTTACGGTTACACCACGCAGGGATGGGTGCAGTCCAATTTCTACCCGCTTGTAGATAACCCTTCTAATTTCACCACTAGTGCGACGGTTTTTGAGAACGGAGGAACATTCTTAAACAAGGTTACCTTCACCTCACTCGACGGCGCGGCCGGACTCAATATCGGCATCGGTGGCAGTTCCGCCAACGCAACCGTCAACGGCGACATTTGGATTCCGACCGCGGGAACGAATCTTAACTTCCGAGACGGCAACGGAATTGCTAGGGTCTGTGCTTCTACTACTTCGGGCAATACCTTCAACCAGCCCCAAGCCGTCGATACGACCAACGCACTTCCGGCCTTGCGCGTTACCCAGCGAGGAACAGGAAACGCTCTGCTGGTTGAGGACCAAACCACCCCTGACACTTCCGCGCTCGTCGTAGACGGAGCCGGAAACGTCGGCGTCGGCGTCGCAACTGGTTACACTTCCACCTCCAAATTGGAAGTCGTCGGAAACGTCAAGGGTACCACCCTCTCGACCGCCTCTGGCCCGGTGTTCTCGGTCAACAGCATCACCAGCCATACTGGAGGGTCTGACACTAATGACCTACTCGTCACCATCGGTGGCGTAAATTACCGCATCGGCATTCGCCTCGCTTAATTCCATGACCTACCTCATCGCTCTCGCCCTTGGCTACGCCGCCGGGGTATACCGCAACACCATCGCCGAAAAGGCCAGCGAGCTTTACATCAAGTACTGCTCCAAGTGATGCGTCTCGCCGCGGTCATCGCCCTCCTTGCTTTGACCGGGTGCAAGTCCACTCCGAAGGTCGAGCCTCTGCCTGTCCAGCCTCCCGCGCCGACCAAGGAGTCCGTCGTTAACGAACTCGGCAAAGACTTGGACAAGGCCGACCACCGGGTTGCCGCGTCGCTCGTCGCTATAGAGAAGAACGCCGACAAGCCAAAGGTGGTCGTGGCGGAGTCCCGCCTAGCCCAGTCCTACCTCCCTGAGCCTCCGGCCGGGGACGTTGCCTTTGCGATGGCTCGCGCAACCAAGTCCGACCCTCTGGACTACAAGAAACAGATGGAGTTCGGACGACAGCTGGCGACCGCGGTCAACAAGGCATGGGAGAAGCTAGAGGCCGACCAGAAAGAAGCCGCCCGAGTCTCCGGCCTGAAGGATGCCCGCATCAAGGAACTGACCGACGAGGTCGCCCGTGTGAAGCAGGAAGCTTCCAAGAACATCTGGACGCTCACGGGTGCGGCCTTGTTCGTCGCAGGAGCACTCGCCACAGCTTTTGCCGGGCCGCGTATCGGCATCCCCCTAATCGCCTGTGCGGCCTTCGCCGGGGGAGTCCCGTTCATCTACGACTCGCCCTACTTCCTCCTCGTCGCCATCGGGACTGCCGCAATCGCCTCCGGCTTCGGGCTGTGGTGGGTTTGGGACAAGGTGCGGGACTCCGTCAACTCCTCCAATGTCAAAAGGGATTAAGGTCGTATGGCGAAAGCTGGGCCGCGAGGTCGCTTGGGGTCAGGCACACTTCGACCCGGCGCATCCGCTGATTGAGGTAGACCCTCGCCTTGGTGCGAAACGCCAGCTTGAAGTCCTGTGCCACGAAATCCTGCACATCACCCTGTTCCCGAATGACACCACCCCGGCCACGGAGAAGCTTGTCGATGCCGCGGGCAAGAAACTTTGCGAGACTCTCTGGAAGCAAAACTATCGCCGGGTGCTGATGGACAAGAACACCAAGCCTCCCCGCATATCATGAGTCCCGTCCCACAGCCAGAAGAAGTCCCGGCAAGCTTGCGAGACATCGGCATCGGAATCGCCATCGGCGCGGTTTCGTGGATGGTGCGCTACTTTTGTTCGACGGAACGGCACTCGGTTGGTTACATCGCCCGCCGGACAGTCGTCGCCGGGCTGACCTCTTTGCTGGTCGGTCTCGCCACGCAGTCCTACTTCGCCAACGCGGGCCTCGGATATGCGGCCGCAGGAATGGCGGGATACGCATCGCCGGAGCTTGTGGACGCCGGGCTGGCTTGGCTCAGGAGTCGGGGTCGGTCTAAGGGGTAGGGGAAGGGTCGGGGTAAGGGGCCAAAAGGCCTCCACGGGCTTCCTAGAGGGGTCTTTTGGGGGTCGCCGGGCATCGGTCGCAGTAGAGCCTGTATTCGCTAAACCCCTAAATCGCACTTAGACCCCAAAATAAACCTTTCGCTGAGTCGGTTGTTCGGGCAAGGTTGTTCTCGTTCCACCAAACCACACCCAAACAAATGAACACCAACGACACCACCTCCCATCTCGCCGAACTCGCCAAGGAAATCGCCAAGGCCGAACTCGCCGTCGAGAACGCACAGCAGACTGCCTTCAAGTTGGAGCAGTCCGACTCTTGGGGTTCGTGCGGTCGCCTCAACTTCGGTCGCCACGCCAAGGCCGCGTTCACTCGCCTTGAAAAGCGCCGCCGGGAACTGCGTCGCCTCCGCGAACGCCACGCCACCCTTGCCGCTCGCCTCGCCGCCTAATCACCTTCACCCACCAACGAACATGACCATCAACGAACAGAAGCTAACGCTCGCCAGCCCGCTGAAGAATCCCCTCCGCGACAAGCTCCGGGCCATGACCAACGAACAGCTCCTCGCTGAAAAGGCGAAGGCGACCAAGGCGCAGAAGGTCAAGGACACCCGTGCGAACTTCAACTACATGATGTTCGTGGACTACCTCTGCGAGTCTCGCGGCATCACCAAGCCCACGCCGGGCATCTGGGCTTAACCTCTCATCATCAACGAACATGACCACTCCGTTCAATCCCATCACCGCCCTCGACCACGACGAGCGCGTCCTCGTCAGCACCAACCGGGAAGCCGGGCTTACTGTCCCGGACTCGCTCCCCGTCAGCTGGAACGAGGCTGACTCCACGACGCGCTCCGTCTGCCTCTGGTATGCCCGCAACACCATGTCCTACTTCGACAAGGCCAAGGTTGCCCGGCACATCATCGGTTGCGAAATCCTCGCCAACGAACAGGCCGGAGTAAAGCCCGTCATCACCAAGTCCCGCGCCGACCAGCTGTGGGCGATGGTCTTCGCCAAGTAACCTTTCCCCCAACCCAAATACACCCATGCTCCACAAAATCGCAGTTACTGTCGATGTCGCCCACGAAAGCGGGGAAGAAGGCATCGCCGCCCGCGCCTTGAAGAAACTGTTCGCCGAGGACAACCTCGACATCTCCGAGGTCGGCGACTCTACCGGGTCAGTAATCGTCCACGAAGTCACGGAGCCGGAAGCTTCCGGCCGCCGATACTTCGCCCAGCTCACTTATGTCCTTGTCGTCGAGGCCGCATCCGCCGAAGCCGCGCAGGAGGCTGTCGATGAATCCATCTGCTTCTATGCGGACGGATGGGAAGTCGACCAAATCGCCGTCCGTAACCTTTCCTAACCCACCAAGATACACCCATGCTCCACAACCCAAACCGCAAGCCCCACAAGTACCGCGAGACTCGCCAGCAAGGCCGCGAAGTGAACCTCACGCTCACCGCGCCCTCCGCCTTGGCGAAGCTTGTCCACATCGAGTCCCGGCTCGCCAACAAGTCCGTCTCCAAGTTCATGCGCGATGTCCTCGCCGACCGCTACAAGCACATCATCGGCGACCGCACCAAAGCCCGATAACATGTACAACCTCGAAACCACCGGGTCGCCCGGCATCTCCATGCTGATGGGCAATGACCCAAGCGGAGTCCGCATGCTGGAAGCCTTCCACAAGTCCCTCGGTCGCCCCGAATGCGAGCTGTCCTACGGCGACGGCTTCTCGCTCGGCATCGCCAAGGGCGAAACCATCAAGGACGCGCTCCTACGGGCCGCAGAAGAAATCCGCACCACAAACAAGATGGCAGAAGCCTCCCGCGAACACATCCCGAAGCTTCTCGCCAATCTGTAATCCCATGCACCCTCCCAAGACCGCACAGACCTTCACGCTCACCCGTGACCAGCTCATCGGGCTGTCCAAGCTACAGACCCGTGGCTGGACGCTCGACTTCAACGACCTCACGCACCTCCCGGCGGAACGCGCCATCGCCATCCGCGTGGTCGGGCAGTCCGGCATGGTCATGTACATGGTCATCGAGCCGGACGGCTACACCCACTCATGATGACCCCTTACCTTGCGTACAGCATCGCCGTCGGCGTTCAGGCTCCCCTGAGCATTGACCAAGCCGCCGAAGCTGTCGAAGTCTTGGAGGCACATCCGGAGATGCTTACCTCCGGCGAGGCTTGTCGCGGCCTTGAACGGCTCCGATACATTGTGGAACGCCACTCGTCCGATGACTAGCCCGTCCCTAGGGGTTGGGTCGGGCCGGGGACGAAAAGGCCTCCACGGGCTTGCCAGAGGGGTCTATTGGCGACCCTCGTCCCCGGTTAAACCGAGCTTTTCGTCGTCTAACTCCCTCGGTCTGCGGCCGTGCGATTTCCGAAAATAAACCTTTCGACCTGACGAATCTTCGGGCAAGGTTACTCTCGTTCCACCAAACCACACCGACAAATGCCCTCCATCAAAGCCAACAAAACCATCACTCGCGAAGACGAATCCTTCCTCGCCAACCTCATCGCCACTCGCTGGCTGATGTTCAGCGAGCAGGTCATCGCGATGGGCGAAAAGCCCGCCAAGCTCTCCGAAGTCGTCGAGGGTAACGTCCGCGGTCTGTACGAGCCGGGTTGCTTCCTCGACGGCAAGAAGTTCGTCGCGGCCCGCAACGAGCGCATCGCCAAGCTGGCTATCTGCTTCGCGGCTGAAGCCTTGAAGTGCGGCGCTCATCCCTCGGTCTTGGCCCACTTCAAATCCCGGGCCGCATAAATCGCACTCGCCCCGAAAATAAACCTTTCGCCCAGTCCGATTCTCCGCCAAGCTCTCTTTCGTTCCACCAAACCACACCACCACAAATGAAAAAGAAAAACCAAGGTTCGTTCGATGTCTTCGGTCGCTTCACGCGCCACAGCTCCACTCGCGTGTTCAACGCGTTCTGCCCGAATAAGCACCACTTCTCCAAGCGCGTCCCTGACCGCGTCGAAGAAGAGTTCGACTTCCCGTTCGCCGTGTTCGGCGTCGCCAGCAACGCGCCGGGTCGCGAGATGATGCGCGTCAAGTCCACGACTTCCGTTCGCTGGTGCCGCAACGAAGCCGAAGTCGAGGCCGCACACAAGTTCTTCACGAAGAAGGGTTGCGACACCGTCGTCACCACCAAGACCTCCGTCTGGGCTTAATTTCCACCACCAACCAAACACACAAATGAACAGCATCAGCATCACCACCATCATCGTCGGCACGACCCTCGCGAAGCTCTACGGAACGCCGGGTCACGACAACGCGACGCTCGTCTCGGTCATCTCCGCGTTCCGCGCCGCGCTAAAGGCCGACCACAAGCGCGTCCCGGCTTGCGACCTCGACCTCATCGAGCTGGCTCGCGCCATCCGCCACGACTTCGGCTACATCATCAACGAGTATCCCTGCGACTAATCCTCGCAAGCTTCCCGACATGAAAACCCTCGCCACCCTGTTCGCCATCGCCATCTTCGGATGGCTCGCGGTCGTGACCTTCTGCGGCCCGGAACTCTACCGCCTCATCAACGGCCCGGAGCCTGTCAAAGCCAAGGTCGTCCGCCGCCATCGCTGACCCACTTCCATGCCTAAGAAATCAAAAGACCTTACCGCGCTCGTCGCGGAGCTGTATCCCCATAAGGACATCAGCCTCAAGCCGGAAGCCATGGTCGCATACTGCGAACACCTTGGCATAACCGAGCCGAGCCTGAGCGACCTTGAAGCCGCCGACGACAGCTACTACGGCGAACACCGGAGCGACCGGGACTTCGCCTACGAGCTTGCCGACGCGACCGACCTGTTCGGCGACCTCCCTAAGCACGGGCGACACACCCACCCGTGCGAGCTTTACTTCGATTGGGACAAATACGCTCGCGACCTGATGTACGACTTCTTTGAATCCTCCGGCCACTACTTCCGCAACCAATGAGCAACCTCCTGCACCCCAAGCTAGAGCGCCTAGAGGTCGTCGCTGACAAGGACGGATGGGCAAGCCGGGACGAGTTCAGCTGGCGACCCTGCCCGTGCTGTGGCGACCACCTCGGCGGGGAACGCTACGAGGTCAAGGCAATCTACTACAACCGCAAGTCCCCGTCCACCATCTCCGTCATGCGGGGAAGCTTCTGGGTCTGCAACGACTGCGTGTACGAATACCAATGAACGCTCAGGCCCACCACTTCGTGTTCCGCCACCTGATGGCTGAAGTATCCGAGGTCAACGACCGCATCGAGGCCGGGGACATCTGCTCCAATAAGACCGCGCTCCCCCGGTGTCGAAAGCTGTGCGAGCTATACGCCGCGGCCTACGACCGGGCCGGATGCCGCGAGGTTCGCCTTGAACCTTATGTTGCGGCTGGCGGCTGGGTAGGCATAACCTACTCCTACGACGCTCC
>Ga0207909_1000197_pt1 | contig 23206 bp, 10 predicted proteins | sample LakMenEpi05May10_FD_150672 | JGI IMG/M metagenome (GOLD analysis project Ga0207909, IMG submission 150672) | Freshwater microbial communities from Lake Mendota, WI - 05MAY2010 deep hole epilimnion (SPAdes) | ecosystem: Environmental > Aquatic > Freshwater > Lake > Epilimnion/Euphotic zone ...
GTTGGGTATTGGTGGTGTTGGCACTGTTGCGTATTCCGGTGGCGGCGGAGGTGGCTATTGGGGTGGTTGGGCTGCTGGCAATACACCACAACTTGATCGCACCGGTACTGGCGGCTATTCAGGTGGCGGTGGCGGTTCCAGCTACACGGCGTCAGATGTATTGAGTTCAACTGATGCACGAACGATTTCTGGCGTTACACACTCGCAAGGTTTCAATAGTGCGGGTGGCAATCTCACTTTGTCGGTGCCCACACGTGCGTACCCCACTGGAGTGAACGCAACTGGTTGGACTGGCTACAACACAATCAGTTGGGATTCATCTGAGATCTCGGGCGTTACTCAATATCGCGTGTATGGCGGAACTAGTCAGAACCCTGCGACTTTGTTGGCAAAACTCCCGGTTGGAACTACTTCATTTGATCACCATGGCGCCACATTTGCTGTGACAAACAAATCCTTGACAAGCAATGTTGTGACATTGACAACCGCATCAGTTCATGGAATGACAGCGGGTGCAAATATTGTTGTGAGTGGTATCGACCCATTGTGGGATGGCGTTCGAACAATAACCGCGGTCACGGCAACCACAGTGTCGTTCGCTTTTGTCGCGGCAAATGTGTCATCGACACCAATTACGGCCGGTGCTGTGCAATTGCAAAACGGCTTGACTCTGGGCACGCAATATTTCTATCGAGTCTCGATTGTTACCGGGTCGATTGAGTCCGAGAAATCAACGGAAGTCACCGCAACTCCTACCTTCAGTAGTTCACAAAGTTTTGTATCAACTGATGCTGTGCAGCAATACACAGTGCCAGTGAATGTCAGCAAGATTTTCATCGATGCCCGTGGCGCTCAGGGAGCAACAGGCGCTACTGGTGTTGGAGGTAGAGGCGGACGAACTCAGGGGGCTATTGATGTCACGCCAGGCGAGGTGCTCTACATATATGTGGGTGAAAAAGGTGGAGAGTATCTCGCGTCAAGCATGAACCTTGGTGGTTGGAATGGTGGCGGTAACGGTAGCGGTGCAGGCGTTGGTGGTGGCGGTGGCGGTGCTACAGATATTCGTCGCAACAGGTTGGTCGTTACGAACAAGATTGTGCAGTCAAGTCTTGCAACGTTGACGACTGCTGAAACTCACGGTTTTAGTGTTGGTGACACTGTGATCGTGGCTGGTGTGGGCACAGAGTTCAACGGCACATTCACAGTGTCTGCTATCAACGCTGCGAATAAAACTTTTTCATATGCAGTGTCAACAGCAACTCTTGCGGGGTCTGTAGCGACTGGAACAGTTTCAGGGCCGAGTGCTTTCGCTACTGCAGCATCATTAGCAACTCGTGTAGTTGTTGCTGGCGGTGGCGGCGGTGGTGGCAACAACATGGTTGGTGGTGTTGGTGGTGGTTTAACGGCTGGCCAAGGTGGCAGTAATTCGTGTGATGCTGGTGGAACGGGCAACTGTTCTGGTTTGGGTGGTTCGCAAACCTACGGCAGGTCGTTGGGTGTTGGTGGTGTTGGCACTGTTGCGTATTCCGGTGGCGGCGGAGGTGGCTATTGGGGTGGTTGGGCTGCTGGTAATACTCCACAACTTGATCGCACCGGTACTGGCGGCTATTCCGGTGGCGGCGGCGGTTCCAGCTACACGGCGCCTGAAGTGTCTGCAGTGCTTCACGCTCAAGGTGTGAACTCGGGAGATGGCCAGATGATCATTTCGTGGTCGGCATCACCCGTAGTGACTGGGGTTCAAGCAACTCCGCTCAATGCAGCAATGGCGCTGAGTTGGAATGAATCATCACTCAGCGGACTCTCGGGATACCGCGTATACGGAGGTACTTCACCAAACCCAACAACAGTGGTGAGCACGGTGGGTGCAACAACTCTTGGTTATACACACACCGGACTAACAAACGGCACTACGTACTACTACCGAGTAGCTGCAATTGTCACTGCCAATGGCAGAAGTAACGAAACACCAGTGTCCGGTGATGTGTCTGGCACTCCAACAACTCTGACAACTAATACCTATTCAGCTGACAACACTGTTAGGTCTTTCCCTGTGCCGGCAGGAGTTTTGTGGCTGCAAGCAGATGCGATTGGCGCACAAGGTGGCACCGGTGCAACTGGAGTTGGTGGCAAAGGCGGCCGTGTACAGGGCGCTATTCCGGTCACTCCGGGTGAAACCCTCTATCTCTATGTAGGTGGCAGTGGAGCAAGCAATGTTGGTGGTTGGAATGGTGGAGGAAACGGTAGTGGCGCAGGCGCTGGTGGTGGCGGTGGTGGTGCTACCGATATTCGACGCAACAACTTTTCGATCACAAACAAGATTGTGCAGGCAAGTCTTGCAACGTTGACGACTGCTGAAGCTCATGGTTTCAGTGTTGGCAATTCGGTCATTGTCTCTGGAGTAGGTGCAGAGTTCGACGGCACATTCACAGTGTCTGCAATCAACGCTGTAAACAAAACTTTTTCATATGCAGTAACTACAACAACATATGCGAGTCGTGTTGCGAGTGGAACGGTCACTGGGCCGAGTGCTTTTGCAACTGCAGCGTCATTAGCTACTCGTGTGTTGGTAGCTGGTGGCGGCGGTGGTGGCGGCAACAACCAACTTGGTGGTGTTGGTGGCGGTTTAACTGCTGGCGAAGGTGGCAGTAACTCATGTGGTGACAATTGTTCTGGTTTGGGCGGTTCGCAAACGTACGGTAGTTCTTTGGGTCGTGGTGGTGTTGGCACTGTTGCGTATTCCGGCGGTGGCGGTGGCGGCTATTGGGGTGGTTGGGCTGCTGGTAATACTCCGCAACTTGCTCGCATAGGCACTGGTGGTTATTCAGGTGGTGGTGGCGGTTCCAGTTACACCGCAACTGAAGTTGCAGTTCCGGTGCACACGCAGGGACACCAAACAGGTGCTGGTTCACTTACGTTGTCGTATTCGGTAGATACGACTGCGCCGGTTGTAACGGCTATTTCTTCGCCGAATCCAACCGGCAACTACATACTCGGTAAAGAGATTTCTATCAACGTTGCGTATTCAAAAGCAGTAGTTGTCTCGGGCACTCCTACGTTGACACTCAATGCAGGAACTCGCGATGTTGTACTCAATTATGTTTCGGGCAGTGGATCGTCATCATTGCTGTTCACCTATGTTGTTGCTGAGGGCGATCTCACCACACGGCTTGATATCAAGGCAACCGATTCCCTCAACGTTTCTGGTGGGCTCATTACTGATAGGGCAGGCAATACTGCAGACAACACACTGCCAACACCAGGAAGTGCAACGTCGCTTGTAGGAAGCAAACTGCTCGCCATCGACGGTATTCCACCTGTGAAGCCCACCGTGTTGTCTGCATCAGGAGTTGATGGAATAAGTCTCGACTGGTATGACAACTCAGAGACTGATTTACAGGAATATCGCATCTATTCATGCTCTGGCCTTGTCGCTTCCAGTTGCTCATCGCCATCTGCTTTTAGTGTGTTGAGCAGTGTGGCGGCTGGAACAAGCACGTTTGACCATATTGCTGTTGGTCGCGGAATTACGTATTACTACTACGTCACGGCAGTCGATATTCGAGGTAACGAAGGGCCAGCATCTGATGTTGTTTCGTGGTTCCTGCCGGTTCCAGAGTTTGTGATGACGCCATCAGTAATTGCAGTCACACCCACAAACGATCTCACTCCGGAAATCACTGGAGTCACTAATGCAAATGCAACGGTTTACCTGTACATGGATGGAAGTGCCACACCACTCGGTTCAGTAACCGCATCAAATACTGGGGAGTATTCATTCTCGCCGCCATCAAATATCTCGGCAGGTACCCATACATTCAGGGCGCGCGCAATTGTTTCGGGCCTGAAAACAGGGTCTTCTGGTTTTTCAAATGAACAAATAGTGCTCATTGATACCACCGCACCAACTTTTACAAGCAACAACCGTTCGTATCCAACAACCCAAACAACTGGTCTCGATGTCATCACATTCAGGTGGACGTTTAGTGAAGCACTCAGTGGACTCGATACTTCAGACATCGCAGTTTCTGGTTCAACGGCCACTGCTTCCAGTGTTTCTATGGTGAGTGGTTTGACGGGCGTCTATGACATCACGGTCTCTGGCGGCAACCTTGCTGGATACAACGGAGTTCTTGGAGTCGGGCTTGTTAGTTCGCCAACGGTTACCGATATTGCGGGTAACGCGCTAACAGACAGAAATCCAGGATCACCAGCACAGACCTACTCAATGGACAACAGTTTCCCGCCTGTGACGATAACCAGTTCTGCTCTCATACTTGGCGGGGCTTCCACTGCAACAGTCACATTTACCCTTGGTCAAACGAGCACCGACTTTGAATTGGCTGATGTTGATGTCGTGGGCGGAACATTGAGCGCATTTACGGGAACAGGGACTAACTACACCGCGACATTTACTCCGCGATCCGGGTTCTCTGGAACTGCAACAGTTTCTGTTGACGCAGGTTCGTTCTCTAATGCGAGCGGCATTTATAACTCGGCAGGAAGTATAAATCTCACCGTCGATACAACTTCTCCAAGTGTTGTTTCGCTTCAATCCACCACATCAAACGGCATTTACAAGGTTGGAGCAACTATCAACGTGACTGTCACATTCGACGAAAGTCTTGTTGTTGCAACTGGCGGTGGAGTGCCAACTCTCTTGCTTGAAACTGGTTCGGTTGACAGAAGTGCAACTTTTGTAAATAGCACTGGATCAGTTGCAACATTTAGATATGTGGTTCAAGCAGGCGATTTAAGCAGCGCCCTAGATGTTTCATCAAGCGGAGCATTGGCTCTCAATGGTGGAACCATCAGAGATGCTTCTGGAAACGCGGCCAATCTCGCAGTAATTGCGCCGGGATCAACAGGTTCGCTCAGCGCTAACGCAGCCATTGTTGTTGACACCATTGCGCCAGTAGCGCCAACTTCTTTGATCTCAGTAGGCGTAGGCGGAACTACGGTCAACAATAAACTCACTGCAACGAATACGGACCTAACTGCAACCGCAACAATTGTTGCTGGTGATGCAACGGGAGGTTCCGCCACGTTGTATCTCGATGGAGTCTCCATTGCCACGGATAACACGATTTCTTCGACTGACACAACTGTCACTTTTGCTCTTGGAAAGACAACAACAACTGCCTTACAGGCTGCTGTCACAGCAGGTGGAGTTCTTACAGTCAAGTTGGCTGATGCCGCCGGCAATATCTCAACGGCAAGCACATCAGTCACATTGACCTGTGACTATGTTGTTCCGACAATTCAATTGTCGAGCTCACGGTCAACTCTCATTGCTGGTCAGACAGCTACCGTCACTGCAACCTTAAGTGAAGCGTCAGTCAACTTTACGAGCACAGACATTTCTGCGACTGGTGGAGCAATCAGCAGCTTTACCGGTTCTGGCAGTTCGTATTCATTTGTCTTCACGCCAACGAGTAGCTCTACAACGCAAATGTCCGTGCAGGTACTGGCTGGAGTTTTCACTGATGCGTTCGGAAACGTGAACACTGCAAGCTCACAAGTGACAGCCTCTGTAGATACGGTCGTTCCAACAATTTCGTCTGTGAGTTCGCGGGCAGCCGACGGCTCGTATCGCGCTGGTGCTGCAATTGATATCACGGTGACATTTACCGAGAATGTCGTTGTAACTACAGCAGCTGGCACGCCAACAGTATTGATGGAGACAGGGGCAACGGATCGCCTTGCTTCTTATGTCAGTGGTTCTGGAACCTCGGTTATCGCCTTTAGATACGTCGTTCAGGCTGGCGATGCAAGTGGCGACTTAGATGTTCAATCAAGTGGGGCACTTGCTCTCAATGGTGGCCTTATAAGAGATTCTTCTGGCAATGATGCAGTGTTAAGTCTGGTGAGCCCTGGCGCGAGCGGTTCCCTTGGTTCAACAAAAGCAATTCTGATCGACACTGTTGCCCCAAGTGCACCAACAAATCTTGTTGTAACCCCTTCGGGCGGAACAGTGGTGGCCAATACTTTGTTGGCAGACAACACAAACATGACTAGCAGTGCGACCATTGCAGCCGGACAAGCAACGGGCGGTTGGGCTGAACTTGTTCTTGGTTCAACAACAATTGCTACCGATGTATCAATCGCATCCGGAGATACTTCTGTAAGTTTCAATCTGAATTTCTCAGCAGCTGCCGACTTGCAAGCAGCAATTGCCGCTGGAGGGCAGTTGACGGTCAGTCTCACCGATGCCGCTGGAAACGTGTCTTTGTCTAGTCAGGCAACCAATTTGATTGTTGACTACGTGAAACCGACAGCGACACTTAGTTCGTCGCGGTCTGCCGCAAAAATTGGTGAGACTGCCACGATCACGGTGCAGCTCTCCGAGGCGTCTTCAACATTCGTCTTAAACGATGTAACAGTGGCTGGCGGAACGGTCAGCACGTTCGTACCGGTGTCGTCTACTCAATACACATTTGTGTTTACTCCAACATCTGGAGTAGATGGTGGAACTGCTGCATTGTCGATAGCAAGCGGAGCATTTACAGATACGGCTGGGAACACCAACACTGCGACCACGACATTGTCAATGAGTTACGACACGTCTGCTCCATCAGTTCCTGTGGTCAGCGGTATATCTCCCGTGATCACGAATGATGCGACACCGACATTGTCTGGCACAGCTGAAGCGGGAGCAACTGTTGTTGTGAGCGACACTTCGACAAGTCCTACAACAGTGCTAGCAACATTGACCGCAACCGGTGGTGTTTGGAGTTTTGATGCGTCAACCTTGTCGGAAGGCAGTCACTACATTTCTGCAATTGCTACCGATGCCGCAGGCAACTCGTCGGCGTCTTCCACAGCAAAGACATGGCAGATTGATACAACACCGCCAACTGTTTCTTTGTCAACGATTGCCGGCAACGACTCTGTGACTCGTGCCGAGAAGGACGCTGGGGTGTCTGTTTCTGGATCAGTTGAGTCAGGCGCCTCTGTTGTTTTGCAATTTGCAGGACTTAGTAAGGCCATTACTCCCACCAGTGGAACATGGACTTACTCCCTCACAACGTCCGACTGGGCTGCAATCGGATCAACGTCTCCGATCTCTTTCTCGGTGACCGCAACAGACTCTGCCGCCAATACTGCGAACCGGACGCGAAGCGTCGTCATGAACCTGGCCAGTATTGCTGTGCCTGGAGACCCTGACCTGATTTTCGCAGATGACACGGGTGATTTCTTAGACAATGTCACGAGGAACAGAACTATCCGTATTGATGTCCCATTGCGTAATGCCTCTACGCCATCGCATGAGGCTGGTCAGTTACTGCAATTGGTTGATGACACTGGTGTCGTGCTTACGTCACACATACTGACCACTGCCGATATCACGGCTGGTGTGTATCAGTTCACACTTCATGACTTGGATGACGACACGTACATCTTGGAAAGTCGTGTTTCAAATCTGGGTAACTCGGCACTATCTGCGAACCCTCTCCAGGTTCGTGTTGACAACAGAGTTCCTGGAACGCCAGGTGCGCCAAACATGACCGATGCAACGGATACGGGAATCTCTGCACGAGACAACGTGACCTCGACACTTCGTCCAATATTCACAGTCCCCATTGATGGAATAGAAATATCAGGAGGTGCTTTGGTAGCAGGGGACAGCATCATCTTGTACAGCGGAACATCAAGTGTGCATTCACGTGTTCTCACAACGGCTGATATCTCTACCGGATCCGTGGCCCTTCAACCAGACAGCAATCTTGCTGAAGGACAAAACATTCTGACTGCAAAGGCGCGATCTATTGCCGGCGTGAGCGGAGGTGACTCAGTATCTCTTTCAATTGTGGTGGATACGACAGCTCAGAGCAGCCCGATTGCACCTGATCTGGTTGCTGCCGATGATACGGGTTCATCGTCGAGCGATAACAGTACGTCCATCACACAGCCGAATTTCTCGATTGCGTTGTCTGGCCTTGGTGTAGTTGCCAATGATCAAGTCCAATTGCTCAATGCCGCGGAACAAGTAATTGGCACAGCGACAGTTTCCAGTATTGATGTTGCTAATGGTTACGTTCTTGTGACACCTCAAAATTCTTTCGCAGATGGATCTCAGGTGCTCAAGGCTCGCATTGTTGATCGCGCGGGAAATACAGGCGCATTGTCTCCAGGCCTGACTATTTCGATCTCTACAAGTATTCCGAACGCAACAACACCAGTCCTTCAGACTGCATCTGACTCTGGAAGGTCTTCGTCTGACCGCATTACACAGCGCACAGCGCCAACATTTACTGGAGTTGGAACCAGTGGAGACACTGTCAAGTTGTATGACGGTAGCCAATTGCTAGGAACTGGTCAGGTTGTTGGTGGTACGTGGTCAATCACGATTGCCGCCGTAGCCGATGGGTCGTACACGTTACGCGCGCTAGTGATTGATAATGCTGGAAACGAGAGCAGTTTTAGCTCTGGCGTGGGAATCACTGTCGATACCATGCGACCAGTTGCCCCCGTTATCGCTGGGCCGCAAGTGGTCAGCAAGACTGCAACGCCGGTGATTTCAGGAACGGCTGAAGCGTTCGCCATTGTGAATGTCTATGAAGGGTTGCACCTCATTGGTACGACCACTGCAGATGGCATAGGGAATTGGACGCTGACAGCTGCATCATTGATCGACGAGAGTTATTCACTGAAAGCATCTGCAACTGACATTGCTGGAAACACCAGTGCCGACTCGGCAGGTGTGGGTCTGCTCGTGGATACGGTTGTACCAAACGCTCCGACCATTAATTCGATCACTACGTATTCTTTGGCACAAGCTCTGAGTGGCAATGGTGAGCCAGGCGCAACACTCACAATCTTTGACGGAACAACTGCAATCGGTACGGTAACCGTGAGTTCTGGTGGCACTTGGAGTTTCACTACGGCAACGTTGACAAATGCCGCGCATTCATTCACAGCATCTCAAACTGACGCTGTTAGCAACACGAGCGCATTGTCGAGTCCGGCCAGAGCAGTATCTTCACTTCAGATTGCGGCACTCTATGGCGCCAATGGCATTGACGATGATGGCATGAGGGCAACGGCATCGCAGTATGGGGCTGCTGGTATTACCGACATTAACAATGCTGCGAAAGCATCGTTAATGAACGATGTGATCGATAAATTGCCGACAACGGCTGTAGATACTCACGCAGAAATTGCTGGTCTCGCCGCAATTGTGAAATCGATATTCGCCACCGCTGCAGGTGACAATGTGGTTCCTGCATTAACTCCACAAGATCTTGCCGCCCTGGGTATCACGGGAGTTGATGCCGACAATATTGATTCGGTGATTGCTGCAATTGCCGGCACTGCAGATAGTGGCTCTGGCATTGATTCTTTGAGCGAGATGACGGCCCTTGTGGACGCGACCCTCGCTAATTCTCGTGCTGCCTTTGCAGTAATTGCTGGCTATGACGGCTCGAATACTGCTCCGAGCCAGACTGACTTCACAGCCGTTTCCGTCACTGGGGTAAGCGCATCAAACATTTCTTCGGTTAATTCCGTACTTGCAGTTCTGTCTGCGGCTGCAACAGATTCACGGGTGGAAGTTCAGGCCATCGTTGATACGTATGTGGCAATACTGAACGCAGCAGATGGAACAGCCAATGGAACTCTCTCATTGAGTGCTGCTAGTTATCAGAACATTGGCCTCACTGATATCACCAGTTCATCTCAAGCCAATCTTTTCAGTTCGATTCTTGACTCAAGCGTTGACGGTGCAGTTGATACCTATTCTGAATTGCAAGTTCTTGCGAACATTGTGGCGAGACTTTCCGTAACGGCGGCTGGTGGAAGCCCCACTCCGCCAATTACGGCAGCCGAGCTTGCGCTCATCGGTATTAGTGGAGTGACATCATCGAATCTTTCATCAGTTCTCTCAACTATTGCTGCCACCGCTGACAACGGTTCCGGAATTGACGGGCTCTCTAATTTGCAATCTGTTGTTGATACAGGAGTAGCTAATGCGCGTGCTGCGTCACTGGCAGTTATCTCTAGTTATAACGGTACGAATACCATTCCAACGTTGGCTGATTTTGCAAACATCGAGGTAACAGGAGTGACCTCGGGTCAGATAGCAGCAATCAACTCAGTTATTGCAGTGAAGCCTGCGACAGATACAGACTCGCAAGTTGAAGTACAAGCAGTGATAGATGCCTTTGCGAAAATTGTTACCTCAGCAAATGGTTTGTCTGACGGTGGCGATCCGTTGTCAGCCCTTGAATTCACCGCACTCGGTCTAGGGGCCATAGATTCCGCAGCAGAAGTGAGATTGCTCAACAACCTCATCGATGTTCGGCCAGGCACAGCTGTCGATAGTTATGCAGAAGTTGCGGCCCTAGCCTCGATTGTTACGCGATTTATGGGCGAAGCAGCTGGTGTTTCTTCATCGCCAGCATTGACTCAGAGTGACTTTGCGGCACTTGGTTTGACTGGAGTGACGGCAGAAAATCTTAATGAGGTTTTGGCTGCTTTACGAGCAGGCGCAGATGATGGTTCAGAGATTGACACGCTTGATGAATTGCGTTCTGTAGTAGGCGCCGCCGTTGCGCTGTCGCGACAGAATGCGATTGACATAATCAGTAGATACGACGGCACAAGTTCTACAACGGCACCAACGCTTGCGGATTTTTCTAATGCAGGTTCAACTGGAGTAACCAGCACAAACCTGGCCTCCATCAATACAGCTTTTGCCGAAATTGGAATCACTGATTCCAATACAACCGAGGACATACAAGGTGTGATTTCTGGTTACGCAAGCATTTTGTTGGGAGCAGATGAGCTGAGAGATGGTGACATTGTGCTCGGTGAATCCGGTTACTTGGCCATGGGTCTTGCACGAATCGATACATCTGGCAAAGCGAATCTGCTGAATGAAGTATTTGACGGTCTACCAAATTCCAAAGTTGATACATACATTGAATTACAAGGCGCAGCTGATGTGGTTGCAGATATCTTCCTCACTGCGTCGGGCGCCCAGCCACAGTCAGGCTTGACTCTTGTGCGTCTTAATTCCATTGGATTAGTAGGTGTCACAACTGAGAATGTGGCTTTACTTGTAGACGCCATAACAAATACATCCGATGACACCGTTGGCGTTGATTCATTTACTGAAGTACAAGCAATCGTCAATCAAGTACGCACTTCTCAAGCAACAGCACTTGCAGTAATTAGCGCATACGACGGTACCAACACGTTGCCGACATTAAGCACATTTGACTCCGCAGGAATTGTTGGAGTCGATTCAACAAATATCGAAATGGTTCATCAGTACCTTGCAACCATGTCGGCTGCATCAACTGATTCAGTCGCTGAAGTTCAAGCTCTTGTAGATGCGCTTCTGAAATTGATGATCTGTGCAGATGGAACGGCAAACAACAATTGCTCCTTTACCGTCGACGAATTTCACTCAATGGGATACCAAGATGTCGATACCCAAGAGGAAGTTGATGCTCTGAATACCGATTTGGACACTCTCAATCTCACCCCATCTCAGGAATCCAGGATGACTAGTGAGGCTGTGCGATTGGTGATTGATCGTTTCAAACCGACTCCCGTAACGCCGGTGACGCCTGTTACGCCCGTGACTCCTGATACACCAGTTGGTACAACCCCGGCCACGACCATTCCAGCAGTCGTTCCGCCGTCGAAGCCGGTAGCAACAACCACGCCGACTACAACAACAGTGGTGCCTGTAACGACCACGTTGCCGACCGTTGAAGTACTGCCAGGTAGTGGTGGTGTGCAAGTGGCACCAGGTAAAGCTGTTGCAATCATTGACGGCAAAGTTGTTGATCTCACCGTAGTGATCAATGAAGATAACTCGGCACTCGTTGAATATCCCAATAGATATGTTGTGCGAATTCTGCCCACCCGTCCTGAAGATGCAGTTATCACAGCCGATGGTGCAACAGTTCTTCGCATCTATCGCAGTCGAACAGTGGCGATTCAAGGTCAAGGTTTCGCTAAGGCAACAGAAATTGAAGTGTGGATCAATTCGACACCGATAAAAATCGGCAACATTATGACCGACTCTGAGGGTGCGTTTAATGAGACATTGTCGCTGTCGCAAGACATTGCATTAGGTGATCACACGCTGACATTGAGTGGCGTTTTGGCAGACGGGTCTTTGAGCAAGACATCAATTGGGGCGATTGTTCTCGATGTTGATGATGCTTCAGTCGCGCCTACCGATAATGGCGACAACGAGTCTGCGCAGGGAGCCGCTGGCAAAGGTGGCGTGCCATTTAATCCGCAGTCAGAACCAAAATCTGTTGTGAGTTTGTTGGGCGATGTGGCAGGACTGATGGCGCTAGCAGGAATTGCTGCTGCTGGTTCTTCTTCTGGCCGACGTCGAGAAGAAGATGAAGGTGGCACATTAGAGGGCGACAACGAAGAACGAGGTTCTGGCGAAATTTCAGAAGTTTCTGTAAAACGGCACTCAACTTCTGTTGCTGAAGAGCGAGACATTCTGCGTCCACCACGAAGTGCTTTTGTTGATCGTCTCGTAATGGCACTTCCACCAAAATTATCGCGAGTGTCGCCCTTAGTGGGGCGTGTACTTGTTGACGGAACCTACTTGCGTTCGTTGTTCGGCGCGGCATGGTTACTGATGCCGGTACTCGGGGTTGTAGTGGGTGTGGGGTCTGCTCTGAGCACTGATTTCAATGCCGTGATGCCGTCACTGGTATGGCTTCTTGCAGTTGTAATCATTGGAACTTTTGATGCACTTGCTGGATTTATGTCTGCATCCATATTTGGAGTGCTTGTTGTCGTGGGGGGTGGAATTCAGTCGTCAGATTCAATACGTGGACTTCTGGGAATTTGGGTTTTCAGTTTTGCTGTACCGATGTTGGCCAGTGCTGCACGTCCATTCCGTCGTGAAGGCGCTGAAGGACTCGTTGGTGTTTGGGATAGAGCCTCAGACTTCGTCCTGATTGTTTTATTTGGTGCGTGGGGTGCCGGGTCAATGTTTTCTTCATTGCCAGGCCTAACAGGATTCCGCCCGTCTTATGCAGGTGATGTTTCACGAATCCAAATAGTCGTCCTATGTGTATTGATTTTGCGTTACGTCTTAGAGAACTTGACTGCATTTCTCACCCCATCAAAATTGGTTGAGCTTTCTGCGGTGTCACTTCCATCACCAGGGAATTTGCAGACTGTTATCTCTTCTCTTATGAGAACCGCATCGTTCATGTTCGTTGCTGTTGTGTTTATTGGAAACAACTGGGCCTTATGGACAGGAGCAACCATGTATTTGTTGCCAAAACTTGTGTCAATGGTCGATGACAAGCTTCCCAATAGCGAAGTATTGCATCGCTACATGCCACGTGGAATTTTGCAAATCACTTTCATGATGTTTGTTGCTCGATGGTGGGGTCAACTTCTCACATCCAATATTGATGACACAGAGAAACTTCTTGCGTTTAGCTTCGCATTCCTTGGACTTCCTGGATTTATCTCAACTGTGCTGGGCTGGTTTGGCCGATCCAGTAGTCGCGAATGGGAACAGAACTGGTTCACACGACTTGCGGGATTGGCGTTGTTGATCGTGGGCTTCTTGATAGTCCGCGGCGTCTTATTGGGCTGAGGTCTTCAGAAGCCTCAGTTGATTGATGTTGTGGTCGCTGTCCAGCCTTTTGGCATGAGGGGAGCAAGAAATGACTCTGAGGAGATTGAGCCTTTTGCTTGACCGGCGTTCCAGATGTCGTACTTGTCATCTGAATACTGACTAAAAAATTCAGTGACCTTTTGTTGAAGTTCTTCAACGACATGCGAGTATTCAGGCAAATCAGCCACGTTCCGTGTTTGCAATGGATCGCTTGTGTGGTCGAAGAGAACGTTCGGCCCAGCACCTGGAAGACGGCACCAATAAGAGAATTGATCTGTTCGTACTCCGCGGGACTCTTCTTGTTCAAAAAAGACTTCGCTGCGCTGATGATCTTCGCCTTGAAGTAGTGCCTTAAAAGAGGTGCCAGCTGACTGGTCAAATTGACGCGTAGTCCCAACCATGTCAAGAACTGTTGATGGCAGGTCGATCTGGCTACACAACGCATCTGATACGTAATTTGTTGGCACTGAAGGGTGGCGCACGATGAAGGGGATTCGCACTGCGGCATCATATAAGTGAGAAGGACGCGTCTGGATGGTGTGTCCCCATAGTCCGTGCTGCCCGTACAAGTTGGCCTGATCTGCTGTGTAGATCACGATTGTGTCCTCGAGCAGGTTCTTATCTTTTAGTGCTGAGACAATCTTGCCTACGCCATCATCGACAATTGCTATTTGCGCACACACATTGGCCATTGATGCAGGGTCATTGTGCATTCTCATCAAGTTGTACAGCATGTGTCGGCTGTAACGATTCGGGTCATCGGGGCCCCGTATCAGACTCAACATTTCATCCGAGATTGCCGTGCGCGGAAAAGTGTCGAACTTTTTGTCGACGAACATTTCATAGAAGCGATTTCGGAAATCTGGACCAAGATTGGTGGGAGGTAGTAAGTACGGTGCGTCGTAGTTGACCATCAAAAAGAATGGATGGTCTCCACGTTCTTCGATGTAATCGACTGCTCTCTCAGTGAAAAAGTCAACAATGTGTCTGTCGTTGACCTCGTATTCTTCGCCGTGATCAATGACTTGGTTGTCGTAGAAGTCTTCAGTATGGCCACGAACAAATGTGACAGTTTCATCAAAGCCAGGAATTGGCACTCGTGGTTGGCCAAGATGGTGTTTGCCTACCATGGCGGTGTGATAGCCAGCACCTTGGAGGACTGTTGCTAGCGATTCAAACTCTTGAATCGCAGACCAAGTATCTGGCCAATTTCGCAAATCCACATCTCGCAACCAACTATGAACACCATGTTGTGAAGGCATAAGCCCAGTCAAAAGAGATGCTCTCCCCGGCGAACACATCCCATTGGTGCAATAGAACCTTGTCAAAGTGGTTCCGTGCTTCGCTAGGTCGTCGATATGTGGGGTGTACACCTCGTGGTTGCCGTAACAACCGAGCAGGTCTGGCGGCTGATTGTCGGCAGTAATTAGAACAATATTTGTCATGAGTTTGTCATGAACGAGACTTAGCAATGACGCGATCTGCGGCGAGGTATCCAGACGAAATTGCACCGTCCATATAACCATTCCACTCTGCAGCAGTTTCTGTTCCTGCCCATTCAATGAGACCAAATGGGCGGGTGAGTTCTTCGCCCAGTTGCGTCCACACTCCAGGCCCGAGGTGGCCACCGTAGCAACCCCCACTCCATTGTTCTGCAGTCCAGTCAAGCTCGACTACTTCAATAGGTGATGCAGCTGCTGGGCCGAACAAGTCGACCAACGTATTGAGGAAAATCTCGCGGCGTTCCTGAACGCTTAACGAAGATGCCTTTCGTGCATGTGCGCCTTCGAAGAATCCCACCAACATTCCGCTTTGACCATCTGGTGGTGAATTGTCGAAAGTGATGGAGACTGGGTGATCAAGAGAGACACCGAAGCCGGCCATGTTGTTGTCTCGCCAAAACGGCGTTTCATAGGTGGCGACGGTTTTGATGACAGCGCCCATCGGAACATTTTGAACTAGTTGTTGACGCGCCGTTGGTAGGGGAGGCGTAAAGGCAATAGCTCCGATTAAGTGCTGCGGAATTGTCACAATCATCGCGTCTGCTGAGTACTCAGATTGTGTGGTCCGAACAGTGACTCCACTACTTGTTTGAGAAATACTGACAACTGGTTCATTGAGATGAAGATGATTACCAAGTTGTTTTGCCATCGTTTCAGAAATGAGTTGCGATCCTCCGACGATGCGACTCTTTTGTGCGCCCTCGGCGGTACCCATCAAACGGTCGAGCATTCCTCCTGAGTGGCAGTAGAAGAGAAAGTGCAATAGCGAAATTTCAGTTGCTTCTGCACTAAAGATTGCAGCGGTAATAGCCCGCCAGAAATCTCGAGACTGTTCAAAACGTAAGTGCTGACGAAGCCAGGTCTCAAGTGTTTGTCCATCCCACTCAGTTGCCTTTGGCGAAGTCCATGGTTCATCGAGTGGAACCTTGGCTGCCATTCTCTCTAGACGCTTTTGTGAAATGCCCACTTCTACAAGAACGTGAGGCGGTAGTCCGAAAGTGTCACCAGTGAACTTCTTGATTTTCCCTTTCAGCGAGACGATGTAATCGCCTTCGTCGTATGTGTCAAAGGTTGTTAATCCCAATTCATCAATGAGTGCGAGTGCATGATCTTGCGTGGGGCCTACCCATTGTCCACCAACTTCCACGATTGACCCATCGGCAAAGACGTGGTTGAGAGTTCTTCCGCCCACTCGCTCACGCGCTTCCAGAACTTCCACTTCGACTCCAGATGCAACAAGACGCCGTGCCGCCGACAGTCCAGCAAGTCCGGCCCCAACTACAACAACTTTCATGATTTCCCCCAGTAAGTAGATTTATTAGATAATCTAACAAAGAATCTACGTCCCAAAATCACCTAGATTTAAGGTCAACCAAGGAGAGATATGGGCCGGCCCAGTTTGCGCGGTATTCGACGAGAAGAACTCCTGGACGCAGTTGTGGGCACTATCACGACGAAAGGCGTTGCAGGACTCACTGTTGCCGACGTCGCAAAATTGGCCGGGACTCAATCATCAAAAGTGCATCATTACCTCGGCTCTCGAGAAGAAATGATTTCAGCTGCTGTTGGTCGCGCGTTGATTTCAGTTGAAGAAATTGTATTGAACGCTCTGACATCAGTAGAGCCAGAAAATCGTCTTGAAGCGCAGATTGAGATTTTGTTTGGCACGAGTCTTCTAGAGCCACACATCAATCAGTTGATAGATCAATTGATTGCTGCATCATATTTGGACGAAGGAATCCGTAGCAATGTGAGCCGGATGTACAAGAGATTCCTTGAAATTCTCAACGACAGTTTCGAGCTTGCAGTCCCGAACCTTCCCGAAGCGGAACGACATCAAGCCGCACATACAATTCTTGCGCTTGCTCACGCGACGCCAACTTTTGAATGGCTAACTCTCGATACAAACAACATCAGCGACGGACGTTTAGCCGCTGAACAAATTGTTGCGAATGCAAAATTGCGTTGTCAGGAAGTCTCCAAATGACCAAGATTGGTTTAGTTCTTTATCCACAGTTCACTGCACTCGACATAGTTGGTCCTTTTCAAACATTGGTTGATGTTCCTGGGTTGGACGTTTTCTTTGTTGCTGAATCAGTAGGTCCGGTCACCGATCACACGGGACGACTTATGCTGAATGCCACCCATGCATTTAGTGAGATTGAGGCGCTTGACGTTGTGGTGGTTCCAGGAGGTTTCGCAGACCGTGTGCTTGATGAAAACAATGCCGTGGTGCAGTTCGTTAAACGAATACACCCAACAACACAGTGGACTACGAGTGTGTGCACGGGTTCAATCTTCCTTGCCCATGCTGGAGTGTTGAACGGACTTGCCGCAACAACGCACTGGGGTTCGTATAATCGACTCACGGCACTTGGAGCCATCGCTACAGATCAGCGTGTTGTGCAAACGGGAAAGATCATTACTGCAGCGGGGGTTTCGTCCGGCATAGATATGGGCCTTGTGCTCGTCCAGCAATTAGCTGGTGAAGAAACTGCCAAAGCAATTCAATTGGCAATCGAGTACGACCCTCAGCCGCCGTTTGATTCCGGATCAGTCTCAAAGGCCTCCCCTGAATTGATGGCGCTCGTTTCAAGGATATTCAGTTAGGCAACTAGGAGTCCTGATGAGCATGCCATTGTTTGAGGCACTGGAAATAGGTCGCACTTTGCTTAATGAAAACTTATAAATTAGGACGAATACGCAGCTGTTTGGAAGTCAAAGAAAAGGCCAGACGTTCCCGCGTCAAAAAATGGAAGCATCTGGCTCATATAGCAACCTGCAACGCCGGTTGTCTTGTCAATCCAAAAGTAACTGTTGAACGCGCCCGCCCAAGTGAGTGCACCAGCAGGACATCCGTTTGGTAGTGGTTCTTCGTTGATCAAGAATGTCAAGCCCCACGACTTGGGAATGCCTGGGTAAAAATCTGCATCACTGAAAAATGCAGGATTCGCAGACTTCAATCCAGTGACGCGTATATCACCCATTTGGTTAGTCGCCATTTGAGCAACGGTTTCTGCGCCAAGTACCCGTGTACCGTCAAGTTCTCCGTCATTAAGGATCATGCGCATGAATCGCGTGTAGTCGCTCATTGTTGAGAACAAACCGCCGCCACCACTGTCAAACTCGGAAGTCTCAGCTCGCGGCATTTGAAATGACATAAAAGAAGAATCTGGTGTGCGGAGATGCATAGATGCTTTTCGCTCCAACATGTTTGGAGTACAGCTGAATCCGGTGTCAATCATTCCCAATGGTTCTAAGAGATGTTCGGCGAAGTAATCACCAAGTTTTGATTTTGTAACACGCTCGAGAATTATTCCGGCCCAATCAATGCCGATTCCGTAAAACCATCTCGTTCCTGGGTCAAACATCAGAGGAGTGTCAAGTGATGCAACACGGCCTGTGGATATTCGCGGCGCATTAGTCGCTTCAAACCACTTGTCGAGATTAGGGTCCGTGAAGTCATATGCATAGCCGGACGTGTGCGTCAATAGATTGCGTAATGTGACCTTCGATCGAGCATCTCGCAAGATTGGCTGTCCAGCATCATCAAAGCCCTCAAGCACCTGTGGCGTCGCCATCTCGGCGCAATACGTTTCTGCAGGTGCATCAAGATCAAGGCGACCCTGCTCAACTAACTGCATCACAGCTGCGCCGGTTATTGCTTTGGTCATTGACGCTATGGCGCCCACAGTGTCCGTGGTCATGACATCGCCTGTACCGAATGTTCGTTCACCGGCTGAGCCAATGTAAGTCAACCCATTTTTGTCAACCATGGCTGCAACGACGCCAGGTGCGTGGCCATTCTTTACGCCCGCCGTCAGTACATCGTCAAGTTTCTGTTTCATGTTCATGTCTACCTCTTATTTGTGACATCAATGTCATAAATAAGAGATTACTCATTCGTAGAAGGGAGGGGAATAGAGCACATTACAGAACTCATTAGGGCCTTTGGCGTACCTTGTGACAGGGAGAAAATCATGAACATAGATTTCAATAAACTATTTCCAACGGATCCTTCAATTTTCGAAGGGTTCCAATTCGTTCGTATTGTTGCAGCACTGCTTTTATTCGTAGTGGTGGTACGCAGTTGTATTCATTTGTTTGCATCAGATGGTGGAGCTCAGCGCATTGCAGGTATAGACACGTCTGTTGAAGGTGGAAAGAACATCATCGCAATGTTTCATCAGTGGGGAGCTATCCAGCTAATTCTCGGCGTGCTTCTGATTGTGCTGTTTTTTCGCTATCCAGGGCTCACTCCGTTGATCCTGCTCACGCTGGCGCTTGAACCCGTGATGCGATTTGTTGCTAGTCGCGTTATGGCCGTTACATCTACAAGGACTCCACCCGGCGCAGCACTCAATGGCGTTGCGTTTGTCATTGTGGCGTGCCTCTTTGTCGCCTCATTGATGAACTAACAAATCTCAGTATGTTGGTCACTACAGAGTGATGTCGAGTCTGAGTTCACTCCACTTGCCCGAAGGGAGATGATGAAAGATGTGTCGGCGAATTTCGCACCACATTTCGGACCTTCCCCGCTCCCGTGGGGCTGGTGCGTAATTCCGAACCTCAGTATTGATGGGGCGACGGCTGGGGTTTCAGTGAACGTTTGGAACGCGAAACGCCGTTTCTTGGAACGCATTTGTCAAGGAAATCCAGTTCAGATTCGTGAATCCCAACAGAGCTGAGGTCAGCTGTCGGGTACAATGAAAGGGATGAATTCCATCCAGAAAGTCGTAACGCGGAAGCGTAAAGGTGACGACGATTCTGCCTGGAAATATTGGGTAACGCGCCCCGTAACTGAGAGGCTCGCAATGGTAGAAGAGTTGCGCGCCGAGTACCACGGATGGACTAATGAACCTGAACCAAGACTTTCAAGAATTTGTCGAATTATTCGTCGCGCATGAGGTCGAATTCCTCATTGTTGGCGGATACGCACTAGCTGCGCACGGCCATCCTCGGTACACAAAGGATCTTGACGTTTGGGTGTGGATTGGTGCAGAAAATGCGTCGAGAATCATTACAGCAATAAAAGAATTCGGTTTCGGCGATCTTGGCCTCACGGCTGCTGATTTTCAAGATCCAGAAGTCATTGTGCAGCTAGGTCACGAACCTCAACGAATTGACATCTTGACTTTTGCCTCTGGGCTCAACTTTTCTGATGCTTATAAGAATCGTGTGTACATACCTATTGGGAATGTCCAAGTTCCATTCATTTCAGTGGATGATCTTCGAACCAACAAATTGGCAACCGGTCGTCCGCGAGACATTGCAGACGTCGCCGACTTGCCAAATGGTGAGTAACCTCAATTTAGATGACGTGAGGTGTGTCGGCGAATTTCGCACCACATTTCGCACCATCCCCGCTCCCGTAGCTCAGTGGATAGAGCATTGGTTTCCTAAACCTTGTGCGCAGGTTCGATCCCTGCCGGGGGCGCGCATGATTGAACCACGAAGTGTTTATCTAGAACCCGAAGCAGTGATGTCGCTCGCCCAAATTCTGGGCATCATGCTCGACCAAATGTTTGAGCCCGGTACGCGCATGGCCTGGACTTCTGAACAGGTCATTGAATTGGAGAATCGCCTTGTTGCGCCTGCAGAGGGCGAACCAATACTTCTCGGAATTGATGATGCGGCATTACTGCTGCAGGGCATGGCATTCACCGAAGTGATGTCAGAGGATTTACCGTGGATAGACACGGTGCGTTGGGTGACAGATTTTGTGACAGCTGAATTGCGTCAGCATTGGACTGAAGAGGAATGGCAGTCCTATAACACGCGTTGATTGTGCAACAGATGTGTTGCCAGTGCTGTTTCTTTTTGCTCGTTAACTACGGAATCAGCAGTACACGACCGAAAGCCTTGCGGCTCTCAATGTATGCGTGAGCACCTGCAGCATCAGACAATGGGAATGTCTTATCAAGAACAACAGTGAGTTCTTTCTTTGCGATACGAGCAAGAAGGCTGTCAATCATGGGGTGAGTGCGTTGCGGGTTCATTGCCATTTCGGCACCCAAGAACACACCACTGATGGAAGCATTCTTTTGCATGATGGGCCACACTTCGGGTGGGCGTTCTTCGCGACCAGCACGACCAACCCAACTAATGCGACCGCGATATCCGAGCATTGCAACGCTTCCTTCAAGTGTCGAACCACCAACGGAATCAACAACAAGGTTGACGCCTGCATTGCTTGTGTGCTTCATCACTTCTTGAGCAGCATCGACCTTGGTGTAGTTGATGCCGTGATCGAGGCCGTATTCCTTGAGGCGCTCGAGACGCTCATCACTTGAAGCAGTTGCTAATACTGTTGCACCAGCGGCTTTTGCTAACTGAATAGCAGCAATACCTACACCACTTGCGCCGGCCTGAATAAGAACTGTTTCGCCGGCACGTAAGTGGCCAAACTCGAAGAGGCAATCATCTGCAGTGCCGAACTCAATTGGTACACCTGCTGCTTCTTGCAGTGATAATCCATTAGGTACAGCCCATACAGAACCTGCAGGCACACTGATGACTTCGGCATGGGAACCGAACCCCATGGTGGCAACAACGTGTTGTCCCTTGGTAAAACCCGTAACGCCTTCACCAACTTCGCGCACAACACCTGAGGCTTGATAACCAACGATGTGTGGCTTTGAAGCCATGATGCCACCAGTGCGATTCAGCGTGTCGCCGCCTTGAATGGCAATCGCTGCGACATCGATGAGCAATCCACCCGGGCGAAGCTCTGGTTCAGCAACCTCTTCGTATTTGAGGACTTCTGGTGCACCAGTTTCGTAATAAACAGCAGCTTTCATACACGCGACCCTAGTGGCGAGATGGCGTTACTTCGCTTTCGGAGCAAGAAAGACGGAGGGGTCTTTCTTTTGTGCCTTCCAGGTGCGAAAGATATCTGCGTACGCAGCCACGATGTTTGGATGTGGTGCTGGAAGGTCACTACCAATCAGTGCATGAAGTTGAGGCAGATTGCGATACGGAATCGCGGGGTACATGTGGTGTTCCAAGTGGTAGTTCATATTGAGGTACAAGAATCGTGACACTGGGTTCATGTACACCGTGCGTGTATTCAGGCGATGATCGAGCACGTCTTCTGCGAGGCCAGCATGTTGAGTTGCTCCGTACACCATCAGCAGCCACCGGCCGTAGAGAGAAGGTCCGCCAATCAGCATGATGGGAAGAAAAGTGCGTTGGCTAATACTGACGGCCACTACGCCTATCCAGATGCTTAAGTGAACACGTCCCCAGAAAATGGCCTTCTGTTGTTCACGTTCCGGAATATAGGTTGCTTCTGCGGCAGTAAGGCGACCAACAAGATTTGAAAAGTATTTTTTGAACTCTTCTCGCGCACTGACAATTGCAAACATCTCCAAGAAGATTTTGAAGAATGATGGCGGCCGTTGAAAAGCAATCTCAGGGTCACGACCCACGATGATGGTGTCGGCGTGATGACGTAGGTGACTCCATCGCCAACTGATTGGTTCGCGAAGATCCATAAACGATGCGATGTGGTACACGATTTCGTTTGCGCGCTTTGAAGCGAAAGCCGTTTTGTGCCCGCACTCGTGCCACCGTGGGTCGCATACAGACCCATACAAAGTTCCGTACACAAATGCTGCGGGCAGTGTCCACCATGAGAACCAAGTAGTGATGAGCCACCACGCAGAAACGCCGAGCAGAGCAAGCCATAAAGTGGTGTGCCATGCGGCAGTCGAATTGGTGCGAGTCATGAGTGCAAGAAACTCTTGACGATCAACAGGTGAGTGGTACCAGTCAGCGCCGGCTAATCCGTTTCCAACGGCGATGTCGCCTTCTGGTCCGGTGAGTGAGTAGTCCCTCATGAGCACAACTTAGTAGTTGTGAATAGTCAGATATTCAGTCGACTGTGAGCGGCTTGGCTAGGCGCAATGTGGCGAGTTGGTCTGGTGCTTGAAGGCCAGCAAGCGCAATGTCAAAGTCAGGCAATTCATACACTTCGCCATCATCGGTAATCATGATGAATCGGCTGAATCGTGTGAGGAACGTGCGGTCGTGGCTCACTGCGAGCACGGTTCCTTCAAACCCCTCGAGTGCCATTTCCAATGCTTCTGAG